>BNJU01003160.1_pt1 | contig 134168 bp, 241 predicted proteins | sample 8539281 | NCBI WGS metagenome assembly BNJU01 (sample SAMD00202456, study PRJDB9452) | human saliva metagenome | isolation source: human saliva | place: Japan | reverse complement strand
ATCGCCGTATTACGCAGTACGCAGAAGAAGAAAGCGGTGCATTTTTAATTGGTCCATGTCTGCATCAAGGATACATGGTCGCGCCACTGAAGATGCCGTGACCGCTAATCTTCGGCGAGAAACGCGTTGGCTGACGGCCTGACCTGGCGTTCATCGCGCGGTAAGGTCGCGGCCCGTCGCACCGGTCGGCCGGCAAGTCCACGCTGCTCGGCGATGATCGCCGGCGTGCCGCCGCCCAGATGTGCCGCGTACGCAATGGGCACGAACAACCGCTGGCCCGGCCATGCGCATCAGCTCGAAGAGCCGGGATCCGGGCAACACCCGTGCTCCAGGAACCCACAAGGTCGCGCCCGGCTGGATTACGGCTTGCGGTCCGCACGCTACCGCCCGTCTTCATCGGCGACGACGTGTGACGCGTGAGCGCTGTCGGGCGCGGTAAGCTCGTCTTGCCCTGGCGAAGATGTCGTGGCGTCCTCGGCCTGCGCTTGGACGAACCCACCGCACCGCCCGATATCGCGATAACCACATCCTCGAGCAGGCGCTCACATGTCGTTCGAAGGTGATCGCGCCTATCACGCATGACCGTCATCTCATCCGAAGTGTCGCGAACCGCGACCGCCGAAGTCACGCGGCAAGCACGTCGCGTTCGACGGCGACCACGACCACTACTCCCACAAAACCGGCCGACCGAAGACGACGTGGATAATGGCGCCTACAGCATCGGGCGTCGGCGGGCGATGCCAATCCGCGTTTCGGTCGTTTGCCGCGGACGCCCAGTGGCCGCCGGAGGCAGCCTTCGTCGAAGGGGCCGCTGTCGTCCCAAGGCGCAGTGAATTCCGCAGCCACGGCCCGGCGCAGCGCTCCCAAGACCGCTGAGCAGAAGCGTCGCGAAGCCGAGTACCGTATCGCGCCTATGCTGCGCCTTTTACATCATCGCGTCGCATCGCGAGCTCGATGAGCGTGATGGCTGCTGACGATGCGCGCCCCTGAAAGTCATTGCCGCGCCCGCGGCCGACCCCGATTTCAATAATCGAAGACGAGTCGAGCGGGACGCTATCGCCGAGCATGCGTCCAATGTTGAAACGCACGCCAACGAGGAGGAATACGACGCTGATATGGAGTTTCGAGGAGAGATGGCCCGTCAGGCTGGCGCAGATGAGCGCGGATGAGGTTAACCTATCCATCCTGCGTCTTTCGCCCATCCAAAATAACTCATGAGAGAAGTAGCGTTATGACCGCCGCTGATAGGAGCAAGAGCTTGAAACCAGATCGCTTGCGCTCGTCACCGCATCGCGTTTGCCGGCCATCATCCCGTACGAACGTCGGCGGTTTCGTGGCTTCGCTTCGGCGACCTGACTGCAAAGAACGGTCGCCCGACCCTCAATCCCACGCACCGGATCCGTTCCGGCGTACCACGCGCCAAGCCGCTATCCTGGTGCCTTTCAGATGCCGGTTTCGGCTATGCGAAGCCCGTTCCGCACAACCGCGCCACTCAAGAATATTCAGCGCCGGCGAGCATTTCTTGGTCACTTGGCGCGTCCGACGTCAATTCTTCTGCTCGTGCTTGCTGCCGCGCTCATCGCATGGATCTCTGGCCTGGGTGAACGGGCCTTGTGATGTCGAAACGCGTCGTTTCGCGTATTTCTACCTGAGCTCCGTTGCTGTTCAATTTCAGGAATTTACCCGATGTTCTTCAACCTCATCCCCGTGCCAGCCCGACGGCGCGAGCGACGCAGGTCCCCGCCAAAGTACGGTTACCATACGTGCAGCATGCTGTTGTGTTCTGCGATCCCGTCATCGGGTTCCCCGGCTTCGGTATCGTCAACCTGATCGTGGCATTCACTTCACCACGGCCGGGCTTAAGCAACCTGTTGTTCTGTTCGGCAGGTCGTGGCAAGGGCCTTCCGCGTCGTACTGGCGTTTCACCGGATAGCTTCAGTTATCCTTTCACCCGCTGCTGCTGTATCTCTGTATCAAATGCAACGCGTCGACATCGTGCATCCATCTCGGTGTGTCGTGGAGATCGTCGACCAGTTCTCGGTTTGCCGTCGAGCGGCTCGAGAGCCTGGACTCGAGGTCGGAAGCGATTTCGTTGTCGCATCCACGCTTCTGGAACATCAAGGCGGGCTTCCTTGCTGCCCTCGACCGAAGGCCGCACGGCATGGACGACGACGGAGGATCTGTCCCCTGAGGTCAGAGCAAGCGCGACCTTCGATCGAACGTTCTACTCGTAATAAGACGCCAAGAACGTATCATCCGTCGCGCTGTCCCGCTGTCTGGAGGTTGCAGGACGCATCCATCTGCGCGGCGGGTCCTGATCTCGAATTCGCTCAGTTCACTTCCTGCGCGATGGGCTCGACGAGCTCGCGGTGTTTTGCGCGTGACGATATGCGTCGATCAGCGTTCGAAAGCGGCGCACATCGCCGCTCGCCTGGTGCTTTGAGCCGCGCGGTCCGTGCCTCCATCGCCGCATGAGTCTTTATAGCACCTCCGGTTCCCGGACTACCGATGCGCTCGCCGCCGGTGCGCGTAGGCGCTTCCGCCATCCCCGGAGCTCTATAAGCAGAAACGCGTCAGGTTTATGGCGGACGGTCAGTTTCGGCGATATCGCTGCCGTCGACTTCGTCGAGATTCCTGGCGCGCCCGCTGGACGGTCTGACGAAGAAGGAGGAGAGGGCAAGGACGCAATACGAGATGAGCGTGTTTTGATCGGCGTGCCTGCGAGTACCATGTACCGTGACCGACGGAGGCGCTGCCAGCTGTCCATTTTGAGATACTGGCATCGCGCTCAGGCGTCCAGCTGGGTGGCCGACGAGCTGCGCTGACGTCTGGCGCTGCGCTGACGCTGCATCCAGCTTCTCGCGAGCCCGCGGGAGGTTGGCGCGCTCGTTCACGCATCCCCGCCATCACGATCTGACTGAACGCTACGTCATCTCGGGACATGCGTCGCTTGCCGCAGGCCGCCTGAGAGACGTTTTCGTCGTCGCTTGCCAATCAGCCCGCGCGCGTCGCGGTGGCGGCCGCCGGCGTTCGCGGCGTGACCCGGATATGCCATCAGCCCTTCTCGAAAAGGGTTGAAAAGGAGCACAAGCGTGAACAGCCCCGCCAGCCCATCCTCTACGCCACCACGAAATGATTCTCGAGCATTGGCCTGCGCACCTGGCCGATCTTCTCCCGATCTTGAAATCGTTCGCCCTCGACGAGGAAAAAGCCGCGCGCTCATCCGGCGAGCGTTTGGGCCTCACGTTTGGAGTACTGTCGATGTCGTGGTTTCTCGACGATGGCGATTCGGAGCTCGATCTTGCCGGATTATTATCCTCGATCTGGCGCCAGCGGCATCGAAGCGGGGATATCGAACGCGATGGCGATCAGCGTGACGACAGTGTTTGAACGCGCCGCGCATCGTTCTATGCGCGTGCAGAGCCTGGAGTGCGCGCCGGCGTTAGTGAGCTGGCGTGGCAGCGAGAACCTGATGATCGACCGACGCGCGTGAGTGTCAACGGGCGTGTCGTGACGAGCTAAGGCGAGGCCGATCCGAGGTGATGCCGCGCGTGACGGGCATGTCGTGCATCTGTCCGGACGGTTCGACGACGCTCGCCCAATAAGCCTGCCGGCTATATCACGACGATCCGATCTTCGGGCGGGCCTGCGTCGCTGAACTCGTGCCCATCGACGCGTATCCGGCTTCCTGATCGGCCGCCCGCCGCCGCCGACACCGGGCATCCTGTCGCCGGACCGGACGGCGAGCTGAAACGGCTTTCTTGCATCCGCGTAAGTACGTGATAAGACCTATCAGGTTTCATGTGGAGGGCAGCGTTCTCGAGGGTATTTGGCGGGGTTTGCGTTCGGCGCGGAATTGAAGACGCAGGCGACTGGTGCCGCCGAAGTGCGTCGACCTGGCGTATCCGAGGACGAAAGCCGCTTGGACATCACGATCCAGCGCAGAAGGCGGGAGAAGCGTCAGGTCGTGCGCATGGTGCGCTGGCTGGTCGGACATCCGGTCGTGACGCTGTGCATAGGTCGCGGTCTCGGCCTACGTCAATGGTCCGACGTGATCTTCCGCGAAGGCTCCGCAAGCGCATGCTCAGCGCGGTTCCGGAAGTCGCGGCCACCGCACGCCGCCGCGAGGACGTGACGGCGGGCGTGCCTCAGTCCGGCCTCGGCCGTGCCGTATGAGTAGAATCGTTGACGATGCGTCATGCGCGTCTGAAGGAGATGCACGCGACAGAGGCGATCCGTTGTCGCACTGACCTCTTGAAGAAAAGCTCTCTCGGGAAGCATCCGCGCGGGCGACAACGAGGCATCTCGCATCGGTGATACTCGCTTTCGGCCTTGGCCGAAGGAACCTCCCAGATCTCGCGGCGTGCTTCGATCTCCTGACGACGTGCGATCGTCCATCCGCGTGGTCCAACAGCTCGGAGCGCGCAGGTGAATCTGCAGATCGATGTGCCCGACGGAGGCCTGGGGCGCCATCACTGGATGGGGCGATACGCCGAGCAGCCCGGCTCGCCGGCTTGACCGTGGAATTCCGCGCGACGGCGCGTCTTCTCGCGGGCATCCTGGCCCCATGTGTCGAGCACGCTGACCGGCGACGACGATCGCTCGCGCGACGTCCTCTGCGCAGCGCGCGTCAGCGCGACGCCGCTTTCACGCATGGGCGCGCGCACTCGGATGCGCAGACGCGCCCACATCACCGAGCGAGAGGAACCGGGCGCCTCGATCCCATCACGTACGCATGCATCGCTGGTTGCTTCCCGCCCCAGTCGAAGCACCGCCGTTCTTCTTTTGCAGGACTTTCCGCCGACGGTGAGACGCGGCACACGAGCCTGGCGCCTTCGCGCAACGCACACCGAGCTCATGCCTGCACCGTTCGGCGCTGAAAACGCTGGGCCGCCACGCGCGTGAGCGCCGGGCGGTCCGGTCGCGTCTGCAGTGCGACCGACGTCGTCGTCCGGGAGATCCGTCCTCTGCGCCTTCCTCCTCTGCACGCCGCGCTCAGTTTTTCGCCCAGGCGCTGCATATCGGGTCGAGGGCGTCGCTCAATCCTGCGCGCACGTCACTTGCGTCGCGCTCCGAGCATATGAGCGGTCAATCGCGTCGCGTCGGTCCGCCGACGGCGCAAAAAGGCAAGGAGCTTTTCTCTGCGTCCTGTCGGTCGAATGCCGCGATCAGCCTCCACGGATGCGGAGAGGTTCCGGCCGGAGAAGATCGCGACGGTCATCGACGCAGGGTCCCGATCCTCGCCCTGGTCGCGTCGCAGCGGCAAAGCGAAAGGCGTCACGGTCTTTCGAGAGCCGATGAGCTGCGTGTGAAAGGAGACCGATCGCGCTGCACGTCGTCATCGAGCGCGCTTGCGCGTATGCATCGATGCATGGATGGACGGAAGCGACCTGTTCATCGTGGAAGGAGATCCGATGCTCGCGACCCCGCCGCCTGCGCTTCGACGACGGGCGATCATCGATCTTGCCATGACGTGGGCGGTCCGCCCGTCTTTGCGGAGCGAACCTGATCGAAACCAGTGGATTCGACGCGGCTCTCCGCCAGTCATCCGGGATTCCTCGACGACATTCGATAACGCGCGCAGAGCGCGCACGGATGTGAAACCTGCGCCGCCAGGAAGCGATGAGCATGATCATCGCTATCGACGGTCTCTTCAGGGCGGGTAGATCCACCGTCGCGACGCGCCGTGGCCAAAGACGCATCTGGCTTCAACCGTCTGGATGCGGGTGTAGCGGCGTTTTCGCGCGGTCGCGCGGCGGGCGCTCGAGGACGGCGCTCAAGGACGACGCTGCAGCGCTCGCCATCGCCCGGACGCATCGCGTATCAGCTCTGCGCACGAGCTGGGACGATCCGGTCTCCGGCCCAGGTCTTGATGGGATGGCATGGACATTACGAGCGCCATTCGCACGGGCGCGCATCCGATCGGTTCGTTTTCGGCACGTATCAGCGCGTCCGAGCGCGCGCGGCGCTGCTCGATCAGCAGCGTCGCTGTCGCTTTCCGAAAGGGACTCACGTTCATCGAGGGCCGCGACATCGGGCACCGTCGTCTTTCCGAATGCCGATGTCGGTTTTCACCCACCGCGAGCGATGTGCGCGCGCGCCTGGCGCCAGTGCAGACCCAAAAACGAAGCCCGCAACTCGTACGACCGGATCTTGCCGAGGTGCTCGTCGATATCCGCATGCGCGACAAAGGGCCGACGAGAGTCGCGCTGCGCGCCTCTCCAAGTTTTCTCGACGTGACGCCGCTCGTCGATCTCGAGCGACATCTCCGTCGATGAGGTCATCGATCGCATCTTGCGCTTGCCGCCGGAACGCGGCTCCCAAAGGCCGGGCACCGGGGCCATGTCAGTTGCCAGGACATGTGGGATATGCCCTTCTCCTTCCAGATGGCCGATGTCGCTGCGAGAGAGGGCGAATGCATCCGAAGTTGCCGGCCGCAGCACAGCGTCACGCATTGGGCGGCCCCATATCTCGCGACCGATCATCGTGCATTCGCTCAAGATCGCGTTTCGCTGTTCGACGGTCGGCCTTGGGAATCGCCGCTCCGCACGGTGAAACGAGACCGCTGGCACGCGTGCGCGCATTTCTCGTACCTGGATCCGGCGTTCCTTCTGGATCATCGCGGCAGCGCACGCGCCAATGGATTCGATCCATGGCGCGCGACACGATGTTCGGCACGTGCCCTTAAGCGGCTGGCCAGGTCGTCTCGCGTGCAGCAGGCTTTCCCGTCAAACGCGGCGCGGCCCGATCGCGTGGCCATCACGCCGACGGCCGCTGCGCATCAAACGCGGTGGCGAGATCGTCGGCATCTTTTCCTGAGGACGCGGCGCTGGCGGCGGGTGGTCGGTCGGACTCCCTGCACAACGGAGTCGCGTCTCATCGTCATGCATGACGAGCCCTCGTGCTGGCTGCCGTTCGCAATGTCGATCTCATCTCGCCCAAGCGCTCAAGCTCCCGCATTTTCGCGGTGACGGTCGTGCATGGCGCACCTGTCCATCTTGAGTGACCTCGACTTCATTCCCCAAAAGACGAGGCGTCTCGATGCCGTGTCAGTGCAGTACGTGATGCGGGGAATGCCATGCGCGCTCAAAGCCGACGTCGATCGTGCGGTGGATATGCATGCGCTGTTCCCGGCATCCGCGATTATTCCGCAGAGTTCGCCGGTCGCGACATGGCCTGCCACGCGTCGCCAGGTAGGTCGTGAAGGATTTGCAGATTTACGGATGCGCATCTCAGCCGCGCAAGCAACGCGCGCTCCCGATATGGTGGCAGGCGCCACATGAATCGAAAGGGCGAATCGCGGCATGAAGGTGGTTGGAGGCCGGAACACGCCGGCGTCTGCTATGGCGTTGACGCGCGCTTGAGGCGGTGCGTGATGCGCCGGATCGGCGACGAGACGTCTTTCACGATCGGTCCGCTCATCCGCATATCCCGCGTCGTGACGCAGTTGAAGCGATCGTGGCGTGGAGATCCATCAGAAGGCGGTCCTGCCGACGTGGATCTGGTTTCATCCGTGTCCAGCGTACCGCACGGCGTCGAGCGGCGTCGTGGAGCTGAGTTGACGAGCGCGTACGTGCCGAGCATCGATGCCTGCACCCGCGTCGCGCGCGCGAAGCGCCGCCGCCGATCGCCGCGCAGGGAACATGACCGTGCTCGTCATCGGGCGTGCGTCGCATCCTGAGGTAAACAGCATATGCGCGCGCGCCGCGGGTTCATTGGGTCGTCGTCGTGGCGACGCCCTCCCGAGATTCTCGTGACATCGCGGTCCGGTCGGCATCGTCGTGCAGACGACGAGGTGACCGTCGAAGCTCGACGAACGGTCGTCGCCACGATCTTCGCGCGGCCGCTATCGAGACCTGGTAAGAAGAACAACGATCTGCTCCGCTACGCGCAAGCGCCAGGATGCCGCCGCCGGATTTGGCGGATCAAGGTCGATGCGCTCGTGGTCATCGGAGGAAAGAACTCGCCCAGAATTACGACGCATCTCTCTCGAGATCGTTGCCGCGCTGCTGTTCGCGTCTCTACCACATCGAGAGTCGGAGGACGAGATCGATCCGGCCTGGTTCGACGGTGTGCGATAGGCCGTCGCGTGACGGCGTACCCACCCGACGAGCAGATCGGAGGCCGTGGTCAGCTCGCATCGAATCCTCATGCTCAGACGAAGGCTCGAGGGATCAGCGTCTGGATCCAGATCCGGTCGCCTGCTACTATCGTGTCTCATGAGTCATCCAGAACTGTTGATGAGTTCTCCTCTGCTCGAGCAGTCGGTCTTCTGAATATGTGTTATGGATATGCGTCTTGACCGTTCCCACATAGCGAGCTGGGTTCATTTGCGATGTTCTGGTTATCGCGCGACTTTCACCACCAGCCGCATGAGTCTCCTCTCTCTCTCTGCGTGCAAGGCCGTATTTTTCCAGAAAAGAAACTGAGCGTCTCGTCTTCGTCGATAGCTTTCGGTATTTTTCTGATCTGACCATTGAAAGCGCTGCTGCAGGTTCTTGATGCGATACACAGGCTGGCGAGGAAAGCCGCGCTGTCCTGGCAAGCAAGGATCTCGGAGGATGTCGACGATAGAGGTGACCCGGCGAAAGGAAGATCTCGTCGCATCGACGCTCAACGTCAGCATGACAAGAGTATCTTCCAACCAACGTGAGCGGGATGAAGAGCGTGACCATGCAGAATTGCAGGCGTCTTCTCCGTCATCGTTTTCTCTCATGCAAGGCCGTCCGGGCTTTCATGCTTGCCAGTTTTACGAGGGCAGAATAAGACAATTGCCATGCAGAAAGATCTGACGCATCGAATAGATGAACCATTTTTAAGTCGGTCGTCTATGTCGGGAACGGGCATGGGTGACGCAGGCGACAAAGAAAGTGTAACGTGGGGAGTCCATCTGACCCTGTTTTCAGAATCAGCCAGTATTCGATGACGGCGATCATAAAGGGATTCGCACATAATCCCGCACCAATTGCTATTCGGCGAAGCGGATCTTCCATGCTCGAGAGCCGACGGTCAGCTCGAGTGCGTATGTTTGACTCAAGGAATTCGCACAGAATCACGATTTGTCGGCCGACGTTGAATAACGATACTTTTGAAAGACCGCACAAAATCAAGGTTTTCGAGCGACGGACAAGCCGGGTGTTGTACTCGACTGAATACGACGCATAAAGCGGCGTTTCCCACCTCTCCACACGTAGGAGAACAGGAACGTCGCTCATGCCCTTTGTTGCGCGGTAGGGCAAGAAAAAGCCTTACACAAGCGGCTTTCTTCGGGCGCGTATCTGACGCGTGCGAGGAGTACTCTGTATCCCCCGAGAAAACCGCGCTCTCACTGCGCAACAACCATCGCAGCAAAGGGAGTGATTTACTATGGCAGTTCTTCTGGGTGGAGACGAAACAAAGCTGGCTACCGCAATGAGCAACCACCACCCGCTGCAACAAGCGAGCTTTCTCTAAAGGCAAAGGGGCTGTTGTCGCAAATGCTGTCACTCCCGAAGATTGGGACTACACCTTGGTGCTGTCCTTTATCAACCGGGAGAAGAGCAGACGCTATCCGCGAAGCCATGCAGGGAGCCGGAACGCTGCCGGGCATATCGTCCGTTCAAGGGAAGCGCGACGAGCGACGCTTGCGGGCGCGGACCATGTGACATTCGAGTAGCCGCGAACCCGCCTCACGCATGGATTTACCTTACATTGGAAAATCCAGCATACTGGACAATCCAACACAGGAAAACCAACGTTGGACCTACGTTGGAAAATCGCAGCACTCAAATAAAGATACAGCAGAACTGACTTACCAGAAAATCACACGGATTTTATCAATGACATTCCATTCCTATCCTTTCCCCTAACCCACGCCTTGCGAGCGCTACAGACTCGAAATCGGAAAAGGAACGGAAGGCAACACGAGCGCAGTAGATATGCACCGGAAATCATCATGAGCAATATCGACTACGACATTCTCAAACAGGACATGAAATTTGATCGACGGGCTTGACGAGATTGTAGCACCGCATGGCTTGAGCAGTGCTATGTAATTCGCCAGAAAGCGGGTGCGGATTGGTGGGGGACGACCACCCGGCAGAGCAGCAAGTCGTCAGTTTGCGAAACCGACGGCGAGACATATCCGCTTTGTGCTTGACCTGCATGCAGAGAACACAACCAAAATCCGGCAACAGTCAAGCAATATCACGAGCAGCCCTCAATGCCCCGTCCACACCGGCAACTATATGCACTTCCCCTTGTCGCCCATGACGCGCCAGCGGCGCACTTGCGCCACAGGAGCCGCACGACCCCTATTCATTCTGCAAACCGTGACAGCCTGTAAACAAATCAAAAGGAGGATCTGATATGGCGGCACAGAGACAGGGCATTGAGACGACGAGCGCACTGACCGTTACGACACTCAGCTTTTGACCTCAATGTACTATTGGCGAAGGGCTGCATTGCGGAGTGCTTTGACGTGTTCGTGCGCAGGCGGAAGCGATGATTGAGTGTGGCGACCAACTGGTATCTTGATGGGTTACCAGAGCCGAGAGTTTGAATGAGCTGCGGTGCGTATCGTGACCGCCGCCCAAAAAGTTGAAACGTCGACAGGAGGACGCGAGATTGCAGGACGAGCAAAGCAGAAAAGACCATAGCCCTTTACGTCAGCACCGGGAAGCTGACCGACGCAGACGCTCCAAAAGGCAGTGAAAGCATCTCTGTCAGGAAGGGCAAAGCAGCTGTCACATGAAACAGCCACAGGGCAAGCAGAGTCTGGTGCGACTTATGAAAGCAGAATGCAGGCGTTTTCCAACACTGAGATTACAAAAGACAATATCAAAGCCTTTGAGAGCACGGCGAAAAGTACGGTATCGACTTCGCGCTGAAAAGGACGACGCGCCCGCCCCGCCATCTGTGTCTTTCAAGGGCAAGGGACGCGGACGTGTTACGACCGCAGCCTTTTGCTGAGTTTTCCGGCAAAGATAGCTGACACAGGACAGGAAGCCCTCATCCGAAAGCGCTGACAAGCCTTTAAAGAAGCCGCATCAGGGCAGAAACGCACATGCGCGAAGTAAGCAGAAACAAAGACGGGGGCGGGGTTCGTGTAGCCGGAAATCAAGCAGCGTCATCCTCAATCTCCCTATCTGCTTCCTTTGTCTGGCTCTTTGATCAGAGTGCGCGGCACGTCCGGCTTTACCCTCGGCGCGGACGCGCGCAAGCCGCTGCCATCTTGAGACACGGCTTTACCGCCGCCTCTTTCCAGTATCGCGCCGAGTTTTCACCCCGTCGATTTGCTTATCGGTATTGCAGCGGTCATTGTCCGGCTGATTATCTACGTCCAAGGCGAAACGCTGAGTACCCGGAAAGGCATGGAATACGGCTACTTCAGCACGTTGGTGACAGCCGAGGACATAAAAGCCGTGCCACAGACCCGTGTCGGAGAACAATAGCTCACACCAGATCGGAACGGCTCACCATGAACAGCCGCCCGAAAGCAGCCAAAGTATGCAAGGAACATATCCTTGTAATCGGCGGTTCCGGCAGCGGCAAGAGCAAGGTTTTGTCAAACCGTCGCCTCGACAGCAAATGCGCAGCAGCCTATGTTGTCACACCAGACCCGAAAGGCAACGACCTAATCGAGTGTGGAAGCTCTCATACACAGCCAGGGCGTATCGGACAAAAGCAGCTAGAATACGATTAACTCCCAAGAAATCCATGAAATACAATCCCTTTGCCTATCTGCGGGCAGAGCGATATTTTGAGTTGGTCAACACCATTATCGCGCCACCTGCGCAGGCGACGGGGAAACTATCCGAGCGGTTGCGGGTGAAAAGCGGAAAAGCTCTACTACACCCGCGCTTAATCGGCTATATCTCGGTACGACGAAGCCTGGACGAGGAAAAAGAACTTCACGACCGCCAAGCTTGAGCGTGTAGTAAATGCGTCGGACATACGCGACGACGACGAGACTTCCAGAACCCGGTTGACCTCATGTTTGCACCGTCTGGAAGAAAAAGACCCGGGACGTATCGCGGTCAAGCGAGCACAAAAATACAGAAACGTGAACGGCGGCAAGACAGCAAAGATGCTTTATCTCTGTGCGGGCGCGAGGTTGTGCCCAGCCGACTGATTGAAGACTGGCAGAGCTTATGGAAACCGACGAGATGGAGTTACGGCACGCAGGGCGACATGAAGACCACCGCTTTTCGTCATTATCAGTCGGAAGGCACCGACGATACCTTTAACTTTTGCCGTGGTATCACTCTGCTACACACAGCTTATTCAAATCCTCTTGTGCGACAAGGCAGATGATGTGCGCGGCGGGCTTCCGTCGTAGCGGCGCTTAATTTTGATGAATGCGACGTCGGGCGGATACCGAGCGCTGAAAAGCTCATAGCCACCGCATATGGCACGGAACATCCGCGTCAATCGTCTTGCCGGAGCCAGTCACGGCTGTGTTTCATTTACGAGACAACGCCGATACCGCCAGTCGCTTATAAACTGCGACACCACGCTGCTGGCGGCAAGGCGAAAACGACGCCCGCAGACACGGGCAAAATTTTGTACAGGCACAGTGATCGACAGCCTCAGCATCTTCCGAAACCAGAGGGAGGCGGGAGCTTTCTGGCATGGGCTGAACTATCAGAAATTGGGAAAAGGAGACTTACGACACAGGACGAAATCGCGGTCATGGACGAGAGCGTATCTTGCTAGCTACGCGGGTGCGCCCGTTCTCAGCGGGACAAATTCGAGCATAACCAGAAGGCACCTGAAATACAGATGCCCTGTCCGATGCAGACCCGAAGAACGCCTTTTGACAGCGGAGTAGCACGCGCCAGCCGCCCCGCTATCGTCGGGCGCCCGATGAAGTCTTTTGACTGTGCACGAGATTGACGCGGGCAGACTTGCGAGATGCGTGCTGCAAAAGCGTAAAAGCAGACAGGAAAGGCTTTCAGCAGTTGCGGGCAAATGTGCACGCTGTCGAGTTTCCGCCAGTGAAAACGTCATGCACAGCGCATGCGGAAAAGCAAAGGGCAGCTCCATCGATCCTGCAAAGCAGCGTTTCCACAACTCCATAAGCAAAGGCAGCAGGCCATACACATTCCCACAATGCCGACTCAGCTACGACGAAAACCGATCTACTTTCTTTTCATCTATAACAGCACAAAACGCCGGGCAAGGGTATCACAATCGAAACGTAAACACAGGCGCATGATACGCGCACTCGGCGTGGTCAGCACACAGCGGCAAGCGCAGCCGCAGCCTGACAATCAGAATACCGCCGCGCCGCAGACATTTTAGGCGGCGTGGGAACCCGCCGAACCCGGCGGGCTGGCGACCAGCGGCAGCTACCGAAAACTGCCGCCGTTTTCATGCTTCGTCACCGGGCAGCCGCACGCAGCAAAGAAAGGAGAGCTTTATGGCGTTTTAGCTAATTCGGCGCAGGCGTCGTGGCAGACTCCTCGTTATCGCTCTTGGAGCCGGCCTTGGTATTCGTGGGGCGTGATTAACCCCATGGAGGGCTACGGCAACGACAATCCGGGCGCAGCTCGTGCGGCATGAAGCAGTCATCGCGGCGGGCGCCGTTGCCCATATCGGCATGTGACCCTTGTACCGCTGCTTTCGACCGTTCGGTTAAGAAGCGCGGGTGAGGCTGAGACAGATAGCATATGACGCGATTAACGAATGGATAAATCGGCAGAGTCCTCACGACGCAGCGGTAATCTGTCAACTGCGTTCAGTGACGTGAACGGAGAAAGTCGGCACCATCGCCGCAGAGAGTGAACCCAGACCCGCAGCAGGTGGAACGCGGGTATCTTCTCCATGCAATGCGCACACTCATCGGAAGAATGTAATCGTACCCATTGCGGGGCTTGTTGTCATTACCTACGTCCATGCTATGAGCTTATCAGCATGTGACGGTAACTAGCAACAATATATGCACGACGTTGGCGCTCATGTGTTCTTCAAGTGCGGTATTCAAGGAAAACTACGTCGTGAGTCCTACCTTGGCGACACACACTTTGACATCATCTCATGTGCGTGTTCAGATATGGCGCAGCACCGTTGTTTCCGGCTGGCGGCGGGTAACTCGGCGGCAGCACAAATATTGATATTGCCGCCGCCCTTGCTTCCATACAGAGCGGGCGACGCTATGAAATCTGAACTGCTCTTCACTTGTCATGAAACAAGCCTTGTGAGCTGTGCGCGTAGATACGTCCACGTACTGATAACCGTTATCCTCTGCGGGCGCATGATAGAGATTTACCTTTACCTGTTCAAACGTCATCGCCTATCCCGTTTGCAACATATCTACCTAACCGGAATGGGACAGACAGGGACGAATGAAGGCTACTTCTAAAATCCCTGTTCGCCTTGACTCAAAGGCTTCCTCGCAATGATATACGTCAGCATTACGCCGTATTGGTGACAACATGATAACCAGCGGACAACGCACAGCGCGGATATTCTCCTTGCAGCCCATACCGTTATCCTCTGCTTTCTCCCTGTTCAAAATCCGGCGCGCCTGGCGAAAGTCGATTTTCTCCGCGCGTAGCTTGGCGTGTCGGCGGTAGGCGGAGATTTACCAGAGCAAAGCGGCGTTACAAATACTCACCCGACTCGACGCGGAAAACATAGACAGGGACGGCAAAGGCAGAAATTGACCTGCTTGACTGGCGTGTGCGGAAGTTACAGCAACACAAAACATAACGAAAGGAGGTTTTCACCTGGCGTATGTGCTGTACGAAAGACTTTATCCAAAGCCAAGACACAGAAGCGTTCAGCCTGTAACACAAACGGCAGATTGTATGTTTTGCGGCGGCTCTCATTATGGGTTTGCCGCTTTTCTTTCTGCTCAAAGACAGCACAGGCGCAAAGTTTCCTTGCGTCTATGGCTGGCGATCGCGGTCATGCTGCCCTGCTTTCTCTCTTTGCCATGTAAGGAAGCATGGACGGCCCCTTGAAGTGGTGTGAGGAACATCATACGGACGATTCCTAATCAGCGAACGACCATCACAGGACTGAAAAATCTCATATGCTGACTGCTGAACGGCAGCGGCGAAACTGAAAAGGAGGTGCATCAGCGATTGCAAAGACAGAGCACGAGAAGGAAACAGCGCGGCGGGACACGCGCCTGCAAAGGCCAACCGCACAAGCTCTCCACCCGCGCTGAGAAACGGGTGCAGGAAATCATCAGACAGGCAAGAGGGACGAGCGCATACCGCGCGCAGCAGACAATCCCCCATATCCAGATGTACCCGGACGAGTATCTGCAGGCAGCTACCGGAACAGGAAATACTCAAAGACTCATAGCCTTTGAAGATATTAACTATCAGTCTTTGCACAGGCGGGCGACCAAGACCGCGTTACGGAAAACTGGCGCGACTTCCTCAACTTTCCTTTTGACGCCTCGTTTCGGTGCAGCTCTCTTTCATCAATCAGACGCAGCGGGGCGAAGCAGGAGAAATCTATCCATATCCCGCGCACAGGACGACGTTTCAACTTCCCAATCCGCATCCGCAGCGAATGATACGCGATATGCCTCAAAACCAGCTTGTCAGGCAACGACGGCTTGTCAGCTACCAATATATCACCTCGGCGATTGAAAGCACGAAACAGTCTGGAGCGCGGCATGAAATCCCGCCTGCCCGTAATCGAAACGGACGCACCGAACAACTGCTCAGTCGGGCGTGTCTGCCCACCGCTATGACAGGCTAAGTGAACGCCTTGATGATGCGTGGGATTTTCCACCTGAGTGGTGGGCAGAAGCCTCGATTTTTCAAGCTCGCCCGTCTGGGCTTTCCACATAGGACTTTATCGCCCGTCCTCTTTCTCCGTTTTGCTGAGGGGCGTTACTTCCGCATGGGCGCACCAAAATCGAGCAGTACTCATTCACCAGAAATCCTTGCGGAATTCGACGACCGTGGTCTCATCCGACACACTGGACTTTGGAAACAGCACGTCGTCAATCTGTATCCACAGTAATCGACCAGACCGAAGCCATAAAAGAGAACAATCAAGCGCAAGGATTACCGACCTTGACAAAAATGAAAATTGAGAACAGAAGAAAGCGGTACGCAGCTGAAGCTGTGACATGATATTATACCGTCGACCTTGCCACATTCAGCGGCAGGCGAAGCAGAACTTTGCAGCGGCTTGGAATGAAAGAATGTTCTTTCGACGTTCCTTGTAGTGAACATGGCAGATACGAAGCGAAAACTGGAAAATGACGTGTTCGCGGCGGCGGGCATTGCCAGAAGAACAACTGCAGCCTCACCCGCTTGACTACACCAACAGGAAGCGGGGCTTATGTCCTGTACCGCTTGGGAGAACCTTATCCATACAGCGGGGGCTTACGTCACACAGCTATCTTCTATCCTTTATCACACAGGAGCTTTTTCAGACGGGCGCGGCGTTGTACTGCAGCTTAAACGCCCTGTCTATACGTGATACTCTGCGACCAAGCGGCTAAAAACCCCAACGGCTTAATCTTGGGGATCGCCGGGAAGCGAAATCCTGTGCACATAGGCGAAATGGCAAACGCTTTCCTCGCTCACGGACGACGACATTATCATCTGCGACCGGAAGCGTGAGTATTTTCCCTTGTGCAGCGGCGGCGGGCAAGTAATACGCTTGTCGCCTAGCAGGGCAAGGGCATTGACGGGAAGCCCTCAGTAGAACCCCTATGGATAATAACCTCAACTATTCCGAGGACGACAGCCGCTTGCGCTGAAAATCCGACTTTATCCTCTCCTCTGCGAGCTTGTCACTAGGCGGCAGGAGGGCTTGCAGCCCGTCGATAAGACCGTCATTGACCGCGCTGTTGGAACGTACCGTCCTTTTGCACGACCCCGACCGGAGAAAATGCCTATCTTGGGCGACCTCTACGACGAGCTTTGAAACGCAGCGGAACCGGAAGCGGCGTATCGCGTCAACGTTGAGACTGTATGTTTCCGGGAGCCTTAACGTCTTTAACCACAGGACGAATGCAGAGCTTTCAAACCGCCTTGTCTGCTTTGACATCAGCAGCTTGGGCAGAGCAGCTCAAAAAGTTAGGTATGCTCATTGTGCAAGACCAGGTATGGAACCGCGTCACTATCAACGGAGCAGAGGAAATCCACCCGCTACTACATGGACAATTCATCTCTCTTGAGAGAGAACCAGACCGCGCATGCAGCGTGGAGATTTGGAAGCGTTTCCGTAAATGGGCGCGCATACCCACAGCTCACATGCGCAGAACGTCAAAGTGCGCCCAGATAGGGCGTTGTGCAAAAAGCAGTTTAAGGTACTACGCACACGGCAGTGTGCAAAATATTCTGTCTTACCGACTAAGGAGAAATCGCTGCAGGAACATCGCATGGCAGAGAGGAATAGTCACCGAAAGACTTGGGTGCGACTGTTTCCTGATATTAGAAGATACAGAGGATAAGATGGGTTTATCGAGATGTAGGTTCCAGTTCCTGTTTTTGCAGGTATGGGAAAAGTCTTGAAATCCATGTCATAACGCTGTCACGTCATCTTTTTACGGCGGTGCAACTGCCAACCACGTTATGAGAACAGGCGTGAGAACACGTCATAACGAAACCGAAAGCATATCCGACAATCTTCATTCACCTAAGCACAACGCTAACTGGGGATTGCCTAAGTCCAGCTCATTCGTCGGATATGGCAAATCGGGCTCCATAAATGGTCCGAGAGGGTAATGCCTTGCATGGCGAAGGGCCAGTTAGTAACATCTAAAATATAGGAATGAAAGGGAGGAGAAACCCTCATGAAACCAACATCTGAAATTTTTAGAGCGTATTGAAAAGTGTTCCAGCAGACACAAGACGGCGTATTCACGGCTGCTCACAGATATTTGCTTCGTGAAGATATTTTACTGCAGCCTATCGAAACTTTATGCAAACAAAGGTGCAACAACTGGGGTATCGATGACGATACCGCAGACGGTTTCAGTGACTTCTATGTAAAAGAGTTAATCCAGTCACTAAAGGACGGAACCTACAAGGCTAACCCTGTAAGGCGAGTACATTCCAAAGAAAAAACGGAAAACTCCGTCCACTGGTATCCGTCTTTCCGTGACAAGATCTTACAGAATTTGTGAAGAATGATTTTGGAAGCTATCTATGAACCTGTCTTCGACAGTCATTCCCATGGTTTCAGACCGAGCACAAGCTGTCATACCGCACTCAGTCAGATTTCCTCTGACTTCACAGGTGTGGTTTGGTTTATCGAGGGCGATATTCAAGGTTGTTTTGATAACATCAATCACGAAAAACTGATTGAGATTTTAAGCAGGAAAATCAAAGACAGCCGTTTTCTGAACATTATTCGCCAGTTTCTGAAAGCCGGGTATATTGAGAATTGGAAGTACAACGCCACTTACGGCGGTTCTCCGCAGGGTGGTATCTGTTCCCCGATATTGCAAATATCTATCTGAATGAGTTGGACAAGAAGTTCCAGGAAATCGCAGAACGCTTTGATAAACCGAGGTCTGCCTATCAGACACCGGAATATCATGCGGTAGATAAAGAATTAAAAAGGCTGTCCTATTGGATTGACCATACCATTGATGAAGTGGAAGAGACAAGAACTGAGTTTTGAACAACATAAGGCGCAGAAGAAAGCCATAAGAAATCTGCCATGCAAACCTGCCGACAACAAGAATTTACCTTTGTCCGTTATGCGGACGATTGGCTGGTAGGCGTGTGCGGCACAAAAACGGAATGTGAGGAATTGAAAGCCGAAATCGCTGAATTTCTAAGCACCGAGCTGAAAATTAACTTTTGAGCGAAGAAAAAGACGCTGATAACGCACAGTTCCGAAAAAGTACGTTTCATTGGCTATGATAGTTTTGCGTCCGCAGAAAATCAGAAGTCAAGGTCACAGAATGAAAAACGGAACGTGGAGAAAATCTCGTACCCTGCACATGAAGAGTTGCCCTTACTATTCCCCATACGGAAAAGATTGAGAAATTCATGTTTGCGAAAAGTCATTCCCGAAACCCCTTTATTTCATGTCCTCTTGGTAGGCGTTCCCGTCGCGTTTACGCGTGCTATCTGGTTGACGTTGACACCGATTTTTGTAATCTCTGCGATCGTAGCCTTTACGTCGGCGTGGTCTATCTGAATGATATATCCGTCAATGGCAATCTTCCGCAGATAGCGCCGCCATGTTCCGGGTGGGTACGAGCTTCGTTTTTCCAGTATTAAATCCGTTCCGCTTCCGTCCTCGAATTTGATTTGTACCGTCCTTTGCGTCCGTCCATGTATTCGCAGCTTTCCTTTCCGTTCCGAGGGTTTGGGACACTTCGCATCAACCAATACCAGCCGACGCGCCCGCAGCACCGTGGAGAAAATACGGGCATGCCACTTCCTATAGCACTACGAATGTTTTTATCCTTTTAGGCTCTTATCCTACTACGGAGAAAAAGCGATTTTTGCCACTTCAGCAAAGAAAACGCCGCAATCTCAGATTACAACGCTCTCTAAATCCTGTTCAGTTTTAAGCCGACATACTATTTCGCCTCTTTTCGACTTCCCGAAATCTCTTTTGCCAGTTGCGGCTCACAATCCATATGCGTTCGTATCGCCCATATGCCGTCAAGGAGCGCGATCAAAGCTGCCGCCGCTCGGTGTCGCTTTGCAGCGGGCGTGTCCTAACAGAAATTCCGTCTCACGGATTATACCAGCGCGCTGTGTCAGCTCAAAGAATATCTGCAACTGCGCTGCCCCTTTGATCTCACTGTTCAAGCGTGGCGCGGCGAGATAAACATTTCGTCGCCACTACTTTCTGCGGCTTTTCCTGCGTCGTCACGCGCTGCGCATCGCTCGCCCATCTCAGCCTTGGAAGTCGTATTTTGGTACTGGTCTTTTTGCCATAGTTATTCACTCTCTTACATTTTACTGTTCCCTTTCTTCTTGGATATGTCTCACATAGTTCTATCAGTTAGCCAAAATGAATTCATATATATATGTTGATCAACAAGCTGCTTTGTATATATAATATTATGTGCGAATGCTATGTTACATAGACAGCGTGTTCGATAAAGCATTGAAATCAAAAAGATTTTCCCATTTTCACGGCTTTTTGTCATGCTTATTTTGCGTACGCTATGTATAAACAAACGACTAACACGTATAGACATAGTACAAACCACTGTGCCTTACCCTTTGTTGTAGTATGAGAGGCAAATGCAGGTCAGTGCTCATGTTGAGAATTACGACCTCGCATGCTGCAAAGCGAAATGTATGCTTGAAAAATATTGGAGTAAAATGTCCAATTTGTAACGGAGAAGAACTGAGGGTTCAAGCATTTTATAACACTGCCAGTAAGAATTTCTCCCTGCCCTCGGCTGTAAATTAACTTGCCTTAACTATCGTTGATGTTGAAAAACTAGGAAATCATAATCAAAAACTCTGAAAAACAAACTTTTAATTTTTGAAAAGGAAGGATATTCGATGAAAATCACCTGGCAAGTACACCTACGAAATATTGTTGAATACCCATGCGGATTTACACAAAAGAAATGTCGGAAGTAATTGGAGAGAGATAAAGCAAGCAGCCTATATACCGGAATTGTATAAACAGCGCCATTTCACAAAAGAAAATCTATCAATATCATCAGTCTATAAGTAGCGATACACAAAAGTATGTGTTTGGCGAATTCGAAAGATAACAGGTATATTGAAACGGTTTTTATTAAACAAAACGGCGAGATGGTGGGACTGTTTATGTCAAGCACGCCAAGTTGGCTGTTCTGTTATTGGCTGTATTTTTGTGAGTCGCGGACGGCAATGCTTTGATTTCGCACAACACCGTTCCGAAAGTGTACGTGCCAGGTCAGGCTGATACGCTCAGAGCAAATCGTATCGTTTTATGGGAATGGGGAGAACTCTTTATTCACCATTACGACAACCCTGATTTGCAGCAGTCCATATTCTTCGAGATAGATGAACTTAACCTTTCCAACCGACGGCATTACCGTATCAACAGTTGGGTCGGTTAATCAATTAAAATTGCGCGAAAGAACATCTAAAAAATTCAGTTGACAATATCTTTACATGCGGCAACAGGCCATGCGAGAAACTGTATCATTCCTCATATGCACATGTACACTGTGAAGATGTTGTTAAGCAAGCATTGTCCTATTCTCAAGGCATAATCGAAAAGAGTGGATTTGCGTATTTGCTTTTACCAGGTATACATGACCGTTCTCCAGATATGGGCAACTTGCAAAATGGTTTAAGGGCAAAAATATTCATGATTAACGTGCTGCACATACACTACGATGAGTCATTCAAAAATTAGAGCACCACAAAAAGCAAGAAAATGGTTGCGTTCAAAGCATCAATTAGAGCAAACAGGACTTGAAAGTTACCATGAGAGTTTCTCAGTAGAGAGATAAAGCAGCTTGTGTGACAGTTAGCTATATACATAAAGCACAAAGCCACAACAGAAATACTTTAATTAAAAGAGCCAGACGCTGAACCTGCAAAGCCGATAATATATCGTTTGAAATACTGCTGTTATCAGCTCTTTCATTTTAATTTGTGCTAATAACCATAATTAACAAAATCAGAACTGTTGCTTGTCGTTCTTTTGATTTCCACAGCAGCTTTGAAAAATCAAAAGCCGCCGTTTTGTATCTTCTAATGAAATGACGCGGTATCACTGTTAGCGGCGGCTAAAGGTAGCCGCCATGTACCCTATCGACAAAATCCGACGGTCATTGACATATCAGCCCGACCACCGCCGGGAACCTCTCTACCCACTGACTATGAACTGTCTAATCATCTAAATACTGCTCACAATACCTATACGCCTGTCCGGGCTTTTCGACAGGCGTATTACTACTACTCAAAAATTTTTGAAACATTTCAAAAATCTTCGGCGTTTTTCAAAAACGCCGTATTGCCCTGCGAAGCACCACCAACTTTCCAACGAGAAAGGTGAAATGTGGAACCTAATGGCAGGAGTTTTGCTGACAATGTGCTTTTCAGAAGTTTTGTAGATCCCGGTGCTGCACAATGAAGCGTGTGACGCTCACGAGGAGCTGCACAGGCATAAGGCAGAAAGTCACCTTTTCGATTTGCTTGTAGACGAGCGCGGCAGCTTCGCCCACGCTCGATGAATATTTTTCAAACGAAACCGCGAAACACCGTCTTTTGGAGAAAGCCGGAAGAAAAATCACGCCGACAGCTAAAGCTTGAAGCAATCCGTACTTGCCGGAAGAAAAAGCGCAAAGCCGTACTCCTGCACATGCCTCGAGGAATGAACGACACCGATGCGGTTGTTCATTACATCGAGAAGCACGATACAGTACAGGCGGACAAGCTCTTTTGAAATTAAAGAAAATATCTGGAGGAAAATGCTGATGAATGGGACGATGATAACGAACCCGGCTACCCGAAAATGCCCTTTTGTTCCTATCGCTGTCATTGTGGCAGCGACAAAGGTGACGGACGCCATGATGGCATACGAATGTCGGGATAGAGAGAACGCCGCCATTCTCTTTCCCGAGACGATATGCGAGGAAATGCTGGCCGCGCTATGCTCGCTACGACGATAGGGATGCGGTGATCCGAAATTCAAGCGTCGCCATGGAATCCTCCTGTCCGTGCATCGACGGTGCGGTGCATGAAAACAGTGCGCTTGCAGAAAATCGAGGATTCATCATTCAAGCGGCAGAAGAACCCTTCGCTCATGCAGAACGCGAACCTATATAGACACTTGGATCGTACGCCAAGCGCAGCGATTCGCGTATTGGTTCGGTCGAGATGCGCCCTAATCGAGGTTTATCCGAGTTTATCTGCCCGTCGCCGCATTATTAGAGCAAGTTTACATCGGGAAATCAACCCATCTCCATCTTTAGTGCGCCTACAAGCTGCGCCCTATCTTCCGGGCGTTGAGCCACGCTGCTGTAAAGTGGCATTTTATCAAAGGAGATGGACATGTCAAGCGCGTTCAGGTATCCAGGAGAATTCCGACACCGCAGACCGATGTATTTCGTCGAGGTGGCTTCCATACGCCGAGCCGATCGAGCGCTGATGCGCTCGAGCCTGCCGTCGGAGTCGTGCGTACCCTGTCGACGAGTGAAATCCACATCAATTGCTGTCCGTCCATGTGAAGGTCTCAGAGAATCGTGCGTCAAGGCGCTTGAAAGCCGCCGGGACTCGACGTGGATCGAATCGATTCACTGACATTCAACGAGGATCCGAACTCGTTCTACTTCGAGACAACGGCCCAATGTCGCGAGTCAACGACGAAGGCGAGACGTTGGCGGTGAATCGAGCTGGAGCTTCTACGGACGCTACGAGAAGAACGAGGGCTTGCGCGATTGCTCTCGTAAAATTGGCGTCCGGCCGCTATTGAGCTGGGTTGCTACGATATCGTGAGCTCCTGACCTGGTTTCTGAAAGGCGATCGCGAATCAGCAGCCGGTGTTTTGATCGCCATTGAAGACACTGAAGTTCGCAAAGCGCAATCCTGAATACAGCAAAGAGCAAATGAAGACATATAAAGCTCTGGAACGTCACGGGAAGATCATCTGGTCTCAACCTCATGGTTGATGACGATGATTTTCGCATTGACCCCTTTGACTACAAGTGCGGACGGAACTCCCGTCGTTGGATCGAGCTTCGCCGCCCATAGCGACGAAAGTATCGCTTTATCGGCGAAAAAATCTACTCGCCGAAGTCACCGAGGAAGAGGCTGCGTCCAGCGGTTTCGAAGGACACAAGCGTCGTCTTGATGCTGCGAGATCGTGCGTAATGAAAACCGATCTCGAGAAACCGTTCGAAATCATCGCATTTCCAACTCGGCTCATATTGAGTATATCAGGTCCCGGAGATGATCTGGTACGACTACTATCACGAGCTTGTCGGCGACGCCTTCATGGATGCGCACTCCTGGCGGGAAGGACGCGACCGCATCTGTTCGCCGCAACGAGTTACCGCAATTTCCTAGTCTGCAACGGTGGGTTTGGGCCAGCGCTATTGGCGCGAAGGGATGGACCGGGCGCACAGGAAAAAGACGAGCAAGCCAGCGAGTCTCAACCGATGCTTCCCCGATCGAAGGTCGTCATGATCAACAGCTTTGCCCGGAACATGGCAGGTGGCGGCTGCATTGCTGGACCAGAACGTCTTCGTTCCGCGAATGCGTGGCGAACCTCCCAACGTATCGAGCCGTCACATTTTCTATGAAAGGAACGATCATGCGCAATACTCTTCGTGGCCAGGATTTCATCAACTTGCGTGACCTTACGCCCGACCAGTTCCGCTATCTGCTTGATCTGGCGCATACCCTGAAGGCCGAAAGCGCGCGGCGTCGATCAACGTCGTTTTCGTCGGGGAAGAACGTCGCAGCTCGGTTCGAATGGACTCAACGCGTACACCGCTGCGCGTTCGAGACCTCGTGCAAACGATCTGGGAATCGGCTTTTACGTGCTCGTCTAACTCCATGTTGAGTGCAGGGGACGGTAAAGGATACCATCCGTGTGTTTTCCGAGATGCATGACGCTATCGTTTGGCTGCAGGTCGAGAGGTTCATGTACGAAATCGCCGAATATGCGCGACATCCCCGTTATCAATGCCTTGACCACCGAGGACCATCCACGCAGATAGCTTGCCGACGCCATGACGCTCCGAGGTTGTGGGGCGGTGCCGGTTCCTGCAGGGAGCGTGAAGATGGCCTATCTCGGGCTCGCGGCTATCGAGCACTCATGGTATGGCTGCATGTGCGCATATATGGGTATGGACCTGTATGTCATCGGTCCTGATCTGACGATCACAAGATGCTTCGAATATGTTCAGGAGCTTGAGGACCTTCGCCAAGCACGCTCCTATGCGAGTTGATCATCTCCGATGACCTCAGCCTGTTGAAGGGGCATGGATGTTCTTACTACCGAAGAATGGGGAGTATACCAATTCCTCAACCGGCGACGACCACGGTTTACGACTCCTGGATGCACTATGCCAAAAGGGTGAGTTCCTTATCGCTTGACCAGCGAACTCATGGAAATTGTAGACCAACCCTGATTGCATCGTTCTTCATATCTTGCCTTCCCTACCATAACGCTGACCACTCATGGGCCGGCAGCTCGTCGAGCAAGCTCCAACCCAGAGCGCCAGGAGTCTTATAGTTTCCGGTCTTGAAATTTCCGATGAGCTGTTCGAGAAAGCGCTCAGAGATTTTTCTGCGAAGCAGGCAATCGTCAGCACACCATCAGGCCGTGCTCACGGCATGCATCGATTGCTAGCTGACTAATCGAATCTGACGCAGGTCGCGTGAGTCTAGGTTCAGGCGACCGCATGCGGGTGATTTCCATGGAAAAGACCAGGGCTTCATCGTGCCTGGCTCGTCATGCTGGGATGCGGCATGCTCATCGCTGGGTCCGTGACGTTCTATACCGTTGTCGCAGGTAACTTTTTCGTTCCTGCGGCAGCCGATCTCGGGTCGACTATTCAAGCATCTCTGTACACGACCGTCGTGTATCTGGGAGTGCATGTGGGTTACCTCTCGTAGGCAATCTGCTTCATAGATGCCTCGCAGGCATCGCAGGTTTTGCGGCTCTGCAATCTGCCATCGTTGCACTTCTTGCTTTCAGCGACGGCATGATCTTCTGTGGATAGGCGGCTTCTTCACTCGGTGTCAGCATGTCTTTCACGAGCATTGTGTTCATTTCCACCGTCTTGACGAATTGGTTCACCAAGAAAAACCGGTTTTGCCATCGGTGCAGCGTGTCTTGCAAAGCATCGTTTCGGCCATTATGAGTCCGCTTTTCCGTCACGCTTATGGACGCCATTGGCTGGCGGTCGGCCATGATCGTCTTCGCTGCCATTGGGGCCGTTGGCTATTCCGCCGCCTTGTTCATGGTTTCCCTACAGTCCTGATCGTAAAGGGCATGAAATCTTTACGTATGCAGGCTCGCGGGTGCTGAGGTGGTAAAACCGAGCCGCTCGTCGGCGTGCCAGCGAAAGACATGCGTTGAAGTCCATGTCTTTCGTCCTGGTTGCATTGGCGCTTGCTCTTACTCAAATCGTTTCAGTCATCAACGCATATTTTTCCGGTGTATGCCGAAAAGCGTTGGTTCCGCTCCGACGGTAGGTGCGCTGATGATTTCGGTGGCCCTCATCTTCGACATCGTGCTCAACGCTACTGGTCAGGACCACTATCGACAAGGTAGGAGCGATAGCGCGGTTTCAGTCGTGGATGGCGGTTTCGGTCGCCGCCATGGTCATTCTGATGTTCCGCGCCGGTCAACCGCTTCTTGCGTATCTTGGCGCCGGCTTGGGCGATGCGCTCGTCCTTTGGGCGTCGGTATTGCATCGGTCGTTTCCCATGTGTTCAGGACGAAGGATTACGGCAAGATGGCATACATATCGATGTGATAGGTTTCGCCGCCGGGTCGGTCCCGGAGATTCGTGATCACTAGGCTATACGAGGTCACTGGTTCGTTTCAGATGGTTCGTGTTCTGCATCGTTGTGTGTCGCTATCTGCGGGTTGCGTCCTTCTGCCAACGCATTGGGCAAGCAGCTTCGCGCGTGTGTCTGACGATGGTGCGATCCTGACGAATAGCTGTTTTGCATTCGACGCGAGAACGCCGCTTGCGTGGATGCAGGCGGCGTTCTTGATGACTCAGCGATTCTGTCGACGTAGCATATGTATCGTCGTCTGCAAAAGGCAACGCTTTAATTCAACTCCCGACGAGCAGATCGGGCCGTGGTCGCCCGCATCGAATCCCTGTGGGTTTGGAAGAGCATCCTCCGTTCATGTCGAAATTGCGCATTGCGCGACATTTGCTGCTATCATAGGTTGGTCTTTTTAGGGGACGGAGGGTTCGTCATGCGTGTCGCCGATCTATCCTGAGGTCGAATAACTGACGTGACGAAACGATACGAGCATTACCACCATGACCGAGATCAAGCTCTGTACGCTCGATCCGGGTTTCTCCCGCGAATTTCGTCAGCTCGCCCGGTGCTCCGCCGCGCTGGGCATGAACGTTCCCGCGCCTCGCGTACGGCGCGAGTCCGACGATCTCGATGCCAGGGCGAGCAATCTCGAAGGCAATCTTGCCGATCAGCGAGGCTCAGTACGACGAGCCTCGCCAAGCTCGATGTTCTGAAGCAACAGATCAACGATGCGCTCGTCGCCTGACAAGGCCACTACCGCCCGCGGGGCCGCCGTCCAGGCGGTCGAAGACGCCTAAGTGCGCGTCGATAACGCGGGAAGCCGCCCTGGCCGACATCCAGACTCAGCTGTCCGACCGCGTGACTCACCATCTATCGCCAAGGCGAGCCGGGCATCTTCGACGTGCTCTTCGACTCTTCGTCGTTCGAGGTTCACTGACCAGCTGGGATGCCATGTCCCGCATCAGCGCGCAGGACGCCGATCTCGTCCAGCAGTCCAAGGATGCCAGGGCTGAGACCCGAAGCCGCCCAGGAGATGCACCGAGCAGGAAGCCAAGGCTGCCGAAGAGCTTGAAGGCGACCAAGGCCAGGACGATCTCGAAGCCGCCCGAAACACGCAGAAGCAGGTCGACAAGATGGATCGGGACATCATCGACCTTCAGCAGGAGATCGAGAGCTCACGCGCATGGACGCCGACGCCGCGCGAGAAGGAAAAAGCCGCCACGAGGCCAGGCTGCCGGGCTCTTGCCAAAACAGAAGTCACAGCCCGCTCGTCCGCCAGCTATTCGTCCGCATCGGGTCACGTCTCCGTCCATCTCCGTCGACGGCTCAGGTGAACCCGGCTCCGGGCAAGCGTCACGAGTCCTTTGGCTGGCGTCTCTCCGGCACTGCCACCAGGGCGTCGATCTGGCGCTCGTACGAACCTGCTACGCCATCGGCGACGGCACGGTGTCGTTCACCGGGCTGGCTCGCGATCGACGAGCGGCCCTGTCGGTCGCTATCAATCACGGCGGCGGCACCGTTTCGGTATCTGCACGGTTCCGGGCGCTGTGAGCTCCGGATCGTCGGTTTCGCCGGCCAGCAGGTGATGATCACGGCAACACCGGCCATTCCACCGGCCCGCAGCATTTCCAGATCAGCATCAACTCGCCCGACGATCTACCGGAACCGCCGTCGACCCCACAATACTCAGCTGGTAAGCCCATCCGTCATGCTCTGACGAAGCGGTCCGCGCAATCGGGCCTTCTTCTCTCTCGGAGGTACCGCCCGATGCCCGACTCTCGCTCCATCACGACTATCCCGGCGATCCCAAGCGTCCTGAAGCCCGCATCTCGCCGTCGAGGGCTTTCTCCCGCCGACGCGCCGGCTTCACGCAGGTGCGTCATCACGGCCGCTCAATGGGCATCCTCTGCGCGACATGATCGATTGGCAATGGTATTCCGACGGCTTCGAGGTCACGCTGTCTACGTGATATCGAGGGCGATTCGGGCGAGGTCACGCTCGAACGCGAGACGGCGAAAGCTGGGGGCATCACCTTCGACGGTGCCATCTTCGACGATATCAAGACCTGCCGTAACGCCTGCGTGTTCTGCTTCATGCCAGCTTCCGCAGACGCGCGCGATTCGCCTCATGCTGCGCGACGACTGGCGCCTGAGCTTTCTCCAGGCAACTCACCTCGCTCACGGCGCTGACCGACGAAGAAGAGTCGATGAGATCATCGAACGGCACATATCAGCCTCTGCGCGTAGTCGCTGCATTACATCACGCCCGAAGTGAGGGCGCACGATGATCAGCCGCCATGCGCCGCACGGCGTCGAGATGATGGAGAACGTCGCCGGCGGCATCGAGATGTACATGCAGATCGTGCTCCATGCCGGCATCAACGACGGGCGCGAGCTCTATGAAGACGCTCGCTGGGCCATACGCGAAGGCGTCGCGAACGTCGGCATCGTTCCGATCGGCTTCACCAAGCATCGGACGCGTTTCGACGCAGCTTCACGGAACCCGATCAAGCGCGCGAAGTCATCGATATCGTCTCGCGCTTTCCGCCCATGCCCAGGCGGGCGCGGCTGCGCGTTCGCGTATCTCGCCGATGAATTCTATTGCAACGCTATCCGACGATCTGCTGGATCATCTTCCTCCGTAGCCATTACGCGACTTCGACATGTTCGAGATGGAATCGGCATCATCCGCGCCACGGTGAACGAATGGGAGAAGACGGGGAGGCATCGATGCGCTTACGGGCCCTCGAAGAAGGATACGCCCATATACGTGCTCGACGCGCTCAGAAACCCGTCCGCCGATCGTTGAGTCGAGCCCGCTTGCGGGCGCCTCATCGCTCGCTCTATGTGGAAAACGAGTGCTGGCGGCAACGTCAACGTTGCGGGCTTCTGGACGGGATAGACGTCGCCCGTGCCTTGCGCGGCGTATCGGCGCGCGATTACGTGGTACTGCCGCGCGTACGCAGCCGACACTGGTGACGCTCGACGACACGACCGTCGACGATATCCGGGATGCGGCGGGCATGCGGTCACCGTGGTATCCTGTGACCCCAAAGAGGCCGTGCATCAGATCGAAGAGCTAGTAAGAGGATTGTGATCATGGCATTGCCAATCGTCGCCGTCGTAGGGCGCCCCAATGGCAAATCGACGTTCGTGAACCGCATCGCGCACGCAACGACGCCATCGTGCATGAGATGCGCGGCGTCAGCGCGACCGCTCGTATCGCGGGCCAGATGGAGCGGCGTTCATTTCACCCCTCATCGATACCGGCGGTACGAGATGAGCGACGACGACGTCTTCCAGGGCTCCATTCGCGAACAGGCGTTCAGCGGCGCCGAAGGCCGATGCGATCGTTTTTCATCGTCGACGGCAAGACGGGCATCGCGACCGATGACGACGCGGTCGCCCGTATCCTGCGCAAGACGTCAAACCGGTGTTCTTGACCGTAAACAAGATGGACAATCCTGCCGACGAATCGGCGATGTGGGAAATTCTACCAGCTCGGCCCTAGGCGATCCGTGGCCCATCTCATCGAGCACGGGCACGGTACGGGCGATCTGCTGGATGCCGTGATCGACGTCATCCGCGACATTCCCGAGCGCGTGACCCGGGTGCGCGAGAACATCGTCAACGTGGCTTCATCATCGGGCGTCCTAATGCGGGGAAGAGCTCGCTTACGAATCGTCTGATCGGCAAAAGAACGCTCCATCGTGAGCGACGTCGCCGGCACGACGCGCGACGCGATCGATACGACGATCGAGCGTGAAGGCACCTCTACGATCGTCGACTACGGCCGGCCTGCGCCGCAAGGCAGATCGACCAAGATGTCGAATATTACGGATTCGTGCGCCATGCGTGATCGATCGCGATGCCGACGTGGCGCTGCTCGTCGTGGATGCGACCCTCGGCCTGACCCGATCGAGGACCAGCGCGTCGCCGGCTATGCGCATGAGCGCGGCTGCGCGCTTGCGATCCTCTTGAACAAGCGCGACGCGGTCGAATCGGCGATACCTTTGAACGCGTTGCGCGAAGATATCGAGGAGCAGGAACCGTGAAGTACGCGCCAGTCTTGAGCATCTCGCGCTATGACGGGCAAGAGCGTCGATCGCATCTGGAACATGATCGACGACGTCTTCGCCAGCTATTCGGCGCATATCACCACGGCAAGCTCAATGCGTGGCTCAGACCATCCGCGAATTCCGGCACACGGTCAGCGGGAAGCGGCCTCAGCTCAGTGCAGTCACCCAGACGCACGTGCCCGCCGCAGTTCACGATCTTCTGCAGCATGCCCGATCTGGTCAACGACAATTTCGAGCGCTATCTGAGAGAACCGCTTCCGTCAGACGTTCGAGCTTCGGGCACGCCGATCGTGTTCAAGTTCAAGCGCGGATTGACCGAGGTATCGCCGGCGCCGGAGGATACCGCGCCTGTTCGTTTCATCAGAGACTTGCGGTACGTTACGGAATCGGTCCGGCATTCCATGTCGTTGGGCACCGCGTTCGTAATCTTCGCGGTCACATTCCTTCTCGGGTCATCCGTGGGGCGTCATCGTGTCTAAGACGATCTACCACGATATCGCGAACATGGCTCGCGGCGATATCAGGACGACGAACGCGATGCGCACGATGGGCAAGGCCGACGAGCGCGTGTTCGCTCGATTTCTCCAAGGGGCTCGCTCGGGCGCCATCTGCCTGGGGCTGCACGACATGGCGCCGCCCGATGCCGCGATCCTGACGCCTGCGCTCATGGGCGCGGTCGCCGCCTGAGGGTTGCGTATACGGCCATATCTTCAGTCCTGGCTCTCCTTTCAGGGCGGCGAGGGGTATCGCCGTCGCGATCGGGGCTCTCTTCGTCACGTTCGGCTGGATCGGCGCTGCATCGAGCTTTTCGCCGTTTTTCGCGCTGCTCGTCGTTCTCACGCGCTACGTTTCGGTTGGATCGATCGCCGCCGCCAATCGCGCCGTTCGTCGCGGCGGTGCTGTTCTGGGGCGACTGGCCTGCCATTGCCGTCTGATGCGCTCGTGGGCGCGACGGTCGTGGGCGCACCGCTCGAAATATCTCGCGGCTTGCATCCGAACCGAATCGAGAATCGGATCGAAGAGGGGACTGCGTGATGATGGACGCGCAGGTCGCGATCGTGAGCGCGGGTCATGGGGAACGGCTGGCGCGGCTCGCCGCCGGCGGGGAAACGATGTGCGCCATGGGCGCGTAAGGAAGAGTCGCACGCGGCATCAGCGCCGATCCGTTAACCCTCGCTATCTGGCCCGATGCGCGCCTGAGCAGAGCGCATCGGTACTCGACCGACTATCGTCGCGCGTGGTCGGCGGCGCCGATGCCGTCGTCATCGTGACGCCTTCGTCGGTCGTGCGCGAGACGGCCGCGCGATCGCTGCGCACGTCGGCGCGAAAACGCCTGTCGCCCTGCGGCCAGGGGCGTCGGGCACGGACGGGCATGCTGCGGTCGAGTGTATTCGACAGGTGCTGGGCGGCCTCGGACGGCTGCGGCGCTGACCGGACCTACCATGCCGAAGAGGTCGTGCGGGGCGTGCCGTCGAGGCACGATCGTCTCGTCAGTATGTGCCGCGACGGCGCGATTCTTCAAACCTGCTGTCCACGGAATCCTTCCGCATCTATGCGGGCAACGATGTCGTGGGCGCCGAGGGTGTTGCGCCGCGTACAAGAACGTCATCGCCATCGCCGTGGGCGCGTCCTACGGTCTCGGCATGAGGCGATAACTGGCAGCGCTTTCTGATGACGCGCGGCCTGGCCGAAATGAGCCGTCTGGTCGCAGCCTGCGAGGCGATACGATGACCTGCATGGCCTTGCCGGCATGGGCGACCTCGAGGTCACGATGCGCTGGCCCGCACTCGCGCAACCGCACGTTCGGATACGAGGCGCGCAGGCGTCACGCTCGATGCGTACCCGCGCGCGGACGCACTGGTGGTCGAGGGCGCTTGCATGCCGCACGTTGCACGATCTGGCGCTCGCGCACGACGTGGACCTTCCTCTGGCGCGTACCGTCGTGCGATCGTCTGGGAAGGCTACGATGTGGTCGCGGCCGCCCAGATCTTCTGGATCGATCCGCAAGCCGAGGTTCTGATACCGATCTATCCAAAACGTCTCGTCGCTTTACTGAGCGACTCGAATTTTCTGTAAAGTTACTAAAAGGTTACTATGGCAACCTCGCGCGGGTCGCGCACCGCTCATAATCGAGCGTGGACACAGTGTGCGCTGCGAGGAATCGCGCGATTGAAGGCCGAAAGGCCGCGATTCGGTCGCGCATCGCGCGCGGCGCGTTGCGCGCTATGGGCCGAACGGCGTTTCGAACGATGCATCAGGAGCCGCAGCGCCCGACGGATGGGAGTTCGAGAAATGGTGAAAGCGTACGCATTCATGCAAGGCGGGCGAGACTCGGAAACGCGGGGTAACGGCCGTTCTCCTTGCGTTCATGCTATGCCGTTCTCGATGGTGCCGACCGCTGCGGCGGCCGGACGAAGACCCTGCCGAGATCGCAGGAAGGCCAGACCGTTTCGGCGCCGGAGAATGCCGATCCCGCAGCCGAAGCACCTGACGTCCAGGTCGCTTTTTGCGCCACCCGTTTCGCCTGAGGATGACGGAGGAGCGCGACGCACGAAGCAGCATCCGAAAATGCTGTTCCGACCGAAGCGGACGATGCGGGCGAGCCCTCCGCCTGCGTCGCTTCGACAAAGTTTCAAAGACGGAAGACCGGCATCCGGGCGCACGTCTCCATCGAGAACCCTTCTGAAAAGCGACCAGTCCGAAGGATACGCCTTCTCTGTCAAAAAGGCTTTCCGGGCCGCAACGTCGGTGCCCTATCGCGTGCCGGCATCGACGTCTTACTCGAGCGTCGCCGCCTTCGCGCTGAGCTTCGCCAAGGATGGGAAGGAATACCCTTTGCCGATACCGATACGGTCGATGCATGGCTTCCCGGCACGGAAGGGATCGTCGGTCGTTCAGCCTCCAGCGACGGCAAGGCGAAGAAGGCTTTCAGCATCTCGCGATGCCGATGCGCTCAAGGTGAGGACCGAACGGCATGGGTTTGCTTCGTCGTGGCCTCCTGCCGCCGAAGAAGATCACAGGGGCGGCCGATGCAGATGCGGCCTCCGACGATGCGGTTGTCGAAGTCCTCGACGGACGGACATGCCTTCCAGCGAACGCCGCCATCCGACCGCACGGATGCAGGCGAAAACTCAATGCGAGTGCGTCCGTCGCGAACGGAGACGCCATCCTGCACAGCGCATTTGCATTCGAGGCGGCGGACTGCCGTACCGGCAGCGCCGAGCTCGCACGGAACCTACTGGCTCGTAATATATCCCGCGATGACGCCGCTCGGGAATCCGGGTATACGACCAATCCCATCAACCCTGCGCGGCATCGGCGGCAAAGCAGGCATTCCCGATATGCCCGTGAGCCAGAACGCCACGCTCGTCGTCGGCGCTGACGCTCGCACTGACCATCGACCTGGTGGTCGGTCTTCACGGTCAGGGGCGCAGAACAGCGCGAACATGTCCATCCTCGATGCCGTCTACGTTCTATCGAGCGAAGGCTGACGACGAGGACTACAACCAGCGGGTCGCGCAGGCCGGCGTCACCCAGCGCATCTGCGTCATCACGCTCGGCCTGAACATTGGGCAGGCTGGCTACCGTTTCGGCGGCTGGTCGGTGTAGCGACGACGCTAACACCTTCTTCCCAGACGCCGCGTATCCCGCCATCTCGTCTCTTGATGTGAGCGTCGATCTGAAGACGGCCGTCAAGAAGGTCGAAGGCGACCGCGTGGTCGTTCGAAGACGACGCAACGGCGTGGGCCTCGATGTGCGTGCGGATGCGGGATCGTCTTCGATCGGATCCCGCCAACCGAGCGTCTTTGCGCGTGCGGAAGATCGACGACGCTTCGACGCGCCGCCGTGTCGCCCTTCTTTCAACGCTACGTGGAGCGTTCGATTTCGCCCTTTAGCGATGTGCAGCTCATCGCCGATGGCTCCTGTCGCCCTCGACGGAAGACAGCAACACATCTGAGCATGCCGGCATCCTCCGGATCGAGCCTGGACTCGTATGCGAACAGCATGCTGACAGATCTTGCCGGCACGATCGAAAAGCAGCCGCATCTCGGCCGCGCCGGCTACGCTCGCACCTTCGTGCTCGCATCCTCGGGAGTTGCGAGAAAGGAAAATGGTCCGGACCCTGAAAGATCCGGCACCGGCGTCTCCATGTCCTATGCGACCGACGGCGCCGGACGCCCTTATCGCCAGCCTCCTGAAGAGTCGTGCCAGATGCTCAGTGGTATTCCGTATCTTCCCTTCCTGCCGTCAACAAGACGACCGGGCGACCAGAAATCGCGCTCGCCCTCATCAAGCAAGAAGGGCTCGCGGGCTGACTCTCGGCATCTACGCGGCCGGAATGTCCGCGGAAGCCCTCGTGGGGTTCCGCCAATCTGCTGGCGGAGGAATCGCTCTGTCGGATGCGTGCAGTCGACGACGCAGCCATTCCCATGCCGCTCGCCCGGTCCTCGGTCTGCCTTGTCGGGCACGGTCGGATCGAGGCTGGCGAAGGTCAAGAAGCTTTCGGCGACCGTCGACGGCGAGCTACGGCATCGATCTCGCTCACGAAGGAATCGACGGGCATGAGCGCGGCTGCCGTACCGCTCTTCAATGCGGCGGCGAACTTCGACGAGGACACGCGCAAAGGCTTTCCTCCTCTTCCGGACGCGTGTCTCGTCGTGGCGTCTGCAGGGGTCCGTCTCTCCTGAAGAGCCGCCGAGCGATACGCTTTCCCCGGCACCTACGAAGTGACGGCCAATCTCGCCATGCCCGGACGGTACAACCCGGCCATCAAAGGGACTCACGGTGCATGCGAACAGCCCGACAACCCGTTCGGTCCGACGATCGACGAGAACTCGGACGTTGCGGTCGGTACCGTGCCGAAGCGTGCCCATGAGGCGAACGCGCGCATCGTCGTGTCGAAAAGACGGAAAGAAGACCCTGGTCCTGCCTGTGCGTAATCCCATCTTCACCACGCGGTCCCTCGGCACCTGCGCGACGCTGGCGACGTTCGCACCGAGCGCGTCGAAGCCGACTGCGGGCGGAGGGAGCTTCAGCGGCACCTACAGGCGCAGCAGAAGGACCCGCATCCATATGATGTCGGCCACGCTTCCTGCAGATGCGTCTTCGAGGCATCGGCACCTACGATTTCAAGGGCAGCGTCCTGTGCGCCGTCCCGCTCGATCTGACGCTTGCGCCTTCGGGGATGTATCGCTGCAGCTGACGGTCGATTACGGCAGCATGAAGAAGGTTTCGGACAGCACGGATGTTCCCGCCTTCGCGCGGCCGGGAGAGAGTCCTTCGATCCGGCATGGGATCAGGGCCAACCCCGATCGCCGATCCCGGATTCGATCCCTCGAGTCCGGGCGGCAGCTCGAATCGGGCGACGACCCGTCTTCGAAGGATCCCGCGACGTCGGACAAGCCTTCCGGCGAGTCCGGCACGCTTGCCGCCGGCACGTACACGGTGTCCGCGAACATCTGGGTCGATAAGTCGACCGCAGGCCTTCCGCTTCAGCCTCCCTTCACGAATCCGTCGTTCCCGCCGAAGGATCCGGTTTCCGACAACGCGACTTTGAAGGTCGAATCCGACGGCCATGCCTACGCGACGGTCACATCGTCATCAGGACCGTATCATGCATGTGAAGAGCATCGGAGGCTTGAACATCGTCGATTCGTCGAGCTCGAACGGCGGGCTTACGAGCATCACGGTCGATCTGGGCGTCCTTGATGCGAGCGACAAGGTGATCAGGAAGAACATTCGGCATCCATCGAGCTCGGCTCGCTTGCGCACCATCATCGGCGGAAGGTGAACCGCAACTGGTCATGCTTCTTCCAGGTGAATTTCAGCGGCGTAGCCCTAATTCCGGCGCGGCACCGATTCCGCCGCCGCCTCGCCACGATGAACGGCGAGACGTCGGCCCAGTCGGCAGGGGCGGTCAAGGCCGCGAAGGACGATGTCCGATGCAGCCGCGAAGGCCGCCGAAGAGGCGCGCGCCGCACGCCGATGCCGCAGGGACGTCTGCTGCATCGGCATCCGGCGGCGCCGTCGCCTCCGCCGTGTCCGACGCATCGCCGACGCCGCCGCGCCAGTCCCGTGCGCCGCCGTCGTCGAGCCTGTGCGCGCTGCCGCGATCGGCGGGCCTCATACGTTTTGATCGAGGCGCCGCATGCAGGGCATGCGCTGCAGTGGAGGAATAGACGATGCTCTCCGCAGAAGGTTCATTCTCGGTTCGAGGTTTTGGCGGTCGCGTCGTTGGCCGTCACGGGTCTTGCGGCTGCGCATCTTCGGATAAGACGGTCGCTTCCGATGCCGGCGCCGCCCCCTCATCCATGGCGCGGCCCGAGCCGCGCGCTGCATGGAAGCGATCCTGCACGCGCGCATCGGGCTCATCGTAGGCGCTCCTTCCGTGGGGCTCTCCCAGCTCATCACCACGCGGCGAACGAGGCGTGACGGAGAACTCCTTCGAGTTCACCGTGAACGGCGTCGACTATATCGGCCTTTTCAGCCGCATTCAGCGAGCGACTACGCGTATCTGACGCTTCCTGCCAGCATAGGCCCATCCTCTACAACAACCACGATCTCCAGAACGAATACGAGATCATAAGCATCAACAACCTGGGCGTCCTCTACGTCGCGACGACCGATCCGAGCATTTCGGGCATGTCCGACCTCGTCGGGCGCACGGTCTAACTACGGCGAGGGCGGCACGCGGACTACACCATCGGGCGCTGCTGAAGAAGATGGGCATGGCCGATTCGTTCAACCTCGAATTCAAGAGCACGCCTTTCCGAGATCTGAATCTGCTGCAGCAGGAGGAGAACTGCGTGGCCATCCTGCCGCAGCCTTCGTATCGCTTTCGAAGATCATGGTGGACCCCTCTACGTGCCGGTGGACATCACCGACAGATGGGATAAGGCGTTCGCCGACACGGGAAACCAGGCGGTCACCACCGACGATCGTCAACCGTCGCTTTCTCGGGCACGAGCGAGGCGGTCATCGAATACCTGCAGCTCATGGAAGTCATCGGTCGCCTGGACGCTCGAGAATCCGCCAACGCCGCAGCACTGCAGGAAAGCATCGGCACCTTCTCAACAGCGACGTCGCGCTCGATGCCGACGCCAGATCTCGCTCGTCGCCTGACCGGCACCGAGATGCGCACGGCCATGTCGGGCTTCGTCGAGGGCTCTACGATGCCAAGCCCCGGCTCCGTCGGCGGGGCCACATTCCGGCGACGATTTTTATTACCTGCCGCCCCGCGGCTATCTGGCGAAACGGTGATCGCGCGGATGGGTCGTATCGAGGATGCGCTTTCTCGGATGCGCGTGCGACGCGTCCGGCAGAGACGCGGGCACGCTTCCGCGCTCTCGACGTCGTGGCCGGGCGCTCGCGCCTGCCTGAAGAGCGCGTCGCGATGATGGTCGCTCAGGTGCTGCAGAACGGGCTTGACGAAGCGCAGATCGCCTATGATGCAGATGGCATCGTCCAAGGGAGCTTGGACCTGAGCTCATCATGCGGATGCGTGACGGGCATGGGCGCATCCAGGACCCGCGTGGCCGAGGCTCATGCCGTGCCAAGGCATCTTGATCCGACGAAGAGGCGAGCCGCTATATCGACGAGGACGAGCGCTTGCAGACCGAGCGCCTCGCCGAAGAACGACGGCGGAAGCGGCGCGAGCGTCTGCGCAAGGCTCTTGTGATCGCGTTCTGGATTAACTTGTGTGGCGAGGGCTTGACCTCGCGATGAACAACAGGCTCGTGCTCGCCGGCCCATCCGCGTCATGCAGGCGCTGCCGAAAGCGTCGTCGAGCCAGGGTTCTGGCTGAGCTGCTCGGCATCGTTCGCGCGCATCGCGGCAGGATTCCTGCTGTTCTTCGTGGGCATATCCTTGCGCTCCTTTTCGCATCATGCGCGCATCGTGCGCGACTTCGTGAGCCCGTCATCTCCCTTCTGCGCACCATTCCGTCGTGAGCATCATCATCATGCTGCTCATCTGGGTCGGCAACCAGATGCTCACCGTGTATCTGTCGTTTCTCATCGTGCTTCCCATCATCTACACCAACATGCTCGCGGGGCTCGAAAGCGTCGATCCGCGCATGCTGGAGATGGCGCGATGCTATCGCTTCGGATGGTGCGCACGTTCATGTACGTCGTACCGTCCGGCGTTCATGCCCTTCCTCAAAACGGCTGCGGGACTTTTCGCTCGGCATGAGCTGGAAGGCCGGCATCATGGCCGAAGTCCTGGCCACGCCCAAAGCCGTCGATCGGCAGGGAGATGGCCAGGCGCGCTGTCCTCGCCACGCCCGACCTCTTCGCATGGACGGTCGTGGTCGATGATATGAGCTGGGGTTTCGAAAAAGGCGTTCATGGCTCTGCTCGACGCATTGGGGGCGTCCGCTCGGTTCGCTGCTCAGGGTTCGCGATGAGAAAAGGAGGCGAAGGTGCGATGAGCATAGAGGGTCTCGGAAACGCCTGCAAGGTCCTTCGGCGCGACGCGCGTGCTGTCGGATCTGAACCTGACCATGCAGGACGGCGGCATCTGTTGCCTGATGGGTCCATCAGGCGCAGGGAACCACGTTCCTGCGCATCGCTTCTTGGGCTCGAAAACGCAACGACTCGAGGAACCGTGACAGGCCTTGCCCGCGGCGAGGCGTCATGCATGTTCCAGGAAGACCGGCTGTGCAGATCGCTGACCTCGATCGACAACGTGGCGCTCGTGCTCGGCCGTCGGACGAGCCGTCGAGCGTCAAAACTTGAGAGCTCCTTCGCCTGAATCTGCTCGACCGTCCCGTGACGAGCGCTTTCGGGACGCCCAGCGCCGCCGTGTGTCGCTCGTGCGGGCGGTTGCGTATCAGGCGCCGCCATCATCATGGACGAGCCGTTCACGGGACTCGATGCGAAACCCGTCGCCAGACGATCGAGTTCGTGCTCGCTTGCGCATGGGGACGGCGCACGCTGCTCGTCTCACGCATGGAGAAGGGGACCCTGCCCTGCTCGGTGCGCAGAGCTCATGCTTTCCGATCTGCGGGGGCGCGATCGGCGGCCATCGATCGCCGTAAACGTCGGAAGGGCCTGCGATGTCGATGAGACGATAAGACCATAGCGCGCATCAAGGTATCAAAGCCTTCGCCGGCGTTGCGGAGGAGGACATGGAAGCCTTGGTCGATCAGCTGCATGACGTGCGCGCGCTTACGCGAAGGATACGGTGATCAGGCACGCCGGCGATGAGCTCGATTTCTATCGGTCATCCTCGGAAGGAGGTCAATCGGCCATGCCGCGCGGCAGCAAACGAGTCATCGCGGTTTCCTTCCGGGGAATCCTTCGCCGAAGCGGTGCCGGGCGGCGGGCGTCTGTCCGGTCAATATACGCGCCCTGTGCGACACCGTGCTCCTGCAATTCCGAGCCCGAGGGCGAGCACTGCGCCCATCAAATCGCGCTCGATCGTGCGGGCAGAACCTCGATGCAGATGATGGCGCGGCGCATCACCTGGCTTTTCAAGAAGATAGCCCTGCTCAAGCGAGCCGCGCGCGCGTAAACGCATCCTGCTGTTCTGGAAGACCAGGACAGGAGGAGGACAGGGAACATACGGGTCTATTTCTCGCGCTGGAGACATGGCCGAATACCTGGGCGTCAACGACAAGGCGCTGCGCGAGATCAAGCGAATGCGGGAGGAGGGCGTCCTCTGGGTCGAGACCGACGGTTCCATCCTTCGCCGCTGAGGGTTTCATATCGAGCATCCGGAAAACCAGACCGCCTTGCGGCCCGGGCGCGATCCTGCGCTTTTTCGGGACGGCCTGGTATGAAGAGGCACCGACATGATCCGGAGACACCGCGAAAACCATGCGCGAGATCTGCGGGGACGGTTGCTCTGTTCGAGGGCTTCCTGCGGTCAGATTTCCCTTCTCGATCGACAATCCATAGCGAGATCGTGAGCTTCGACGACGTCGCGCAGATGAGGGAGCTCGACAAGACGGGTTCTCGCGGAGTTCGAAGCGTACAAAGCCCAGCGCGCCTGGGGCGCTGCGGGATCGAGGAAGAACCAGGGGAACCATGCTCTTTCTGGGCATAGACATCGGCGCTTCGACGATCCGGCTCCGCTGTACGTGGACGGCTCAGGCGCGATCGTCCGCATGCTGCGTGAAAGCCGCCAAGGCGCAGCCGTCGCGTGCCTGAAACGCATGCTCGCGCATCTTTCGGGCGAGATCGAGGCGAGTCTGCACCGCGTATGCGGCAAGCGGCTCGAGCTGTTCGCTGCTGCGCGTTTCGATCGCTCCGTCCGTGTGCTCGAGGATGTTCCGGCCATAACCCGGGCCTTTCGCCATTGCCCCCATGCGCGCAGCGTTGTCCAGATCGGCGGGCAGGCGCATGCTTCATAGCCCTGTCCGAAGACGGTCCGCTACTCGAGTTCGCCATGAACGAAGGCTGCGCCGCGAGCTTTCGGTTCGTTCTTCGAGGATCAGATGGAGCGTCTCGGCCTGCGCATCGAAGACTATTCGCGCCTGGTGGCGAATGCGCGAAGCGTTCCACAGCACTCTCGGGGCGATGCTCGGTTTCGCGAAAACACGACGCCAATCCATCGTCAGCGGGAAGGCGTTCCCGTCGAGACATCCTGCTCGGTTTATGCTTCGCGACGGTCCGCTTCTAGGGGCGACGCGATCGTTCGGCGCATGCCGTCGAAAGCTCCCGTCGCGCTGACGGGCGCATGGCGAACCGCTGGAGTCGTGCGCGCCGTGCGCGAATCGTTCGAGCTTAGGGACGACGAGCTGCTGGTGGGAAAGAGCTTGAGTTTGCCCAGGCCGTGGGGCGGCGTTGCATGCCGGGATGGATTCGCCGGGCGTGATGATGCGGATGGGACGCGTGATGGAGCGTCGCGTTCCGCCCGCTTTCCCGCAACGAACGGCATCGACGAGGATGCGCTCGGAGCGGCTCGCAGGACTGCTCGGGCGGGGAGTCCCTCGACGACGCGCTTCCGCGCTGCGCGCCTCTCGTGGACCATGGATACGAGGCCGGGGGAAGGTCACGTCTGCCGTCCTCGGCGCTTGGCGCGCAGGGGCCTGATGGGCGCGTCTCCTGCGTCATAGGGTCGATGCCGGATCCCAGCACGAACATCGCGGTCGCGGATCTTGAAGGCGCACTTCTCGATGCCAGTACCTGCGCACGCGCGGGGATGCGTTCTGCGCTGCGCGCGACGGGCTTGCACCGCCCTCGGCAAGCAACTCGACGACGAGCTGGACGTCAGGAGCTGTCGTCACGACGGGATCGAGGGCGTTCTCGTCTGGCCGAGCTCATCGGTGCCGATCTGCGCGACGAGATCACGGCGCAGCGCGCGCGGCAGCCAGGTCGATGCGCACGGATACCGGTGTTCGAGATGAGCGGCCAGGGATTCGAAGTACGTTTCGATGGCGTCCGGGCAGGTCGTCGAATTCCAGATGAACAAGATTTGCGCTGCCGGCACCGGTTCGTTCGTGGAGGAGCGGGCCGCCCGCCTGAAATCCCGCTGGATAAATTCGGCGCCCTCGCGCTTTCGAGCACGAGCGCCCGTCGATCTGGGAGAACGCTGCACCGTATTCGTGGAACCGCCGCACACGCCGCGCTCGCCAAGGGCGCGCCTGGAGGACGTCGCCGCCGGGCTGTGCCAGTCCGTCGTGCGCGATTTTCTGCATCGCGTCGTCGGTTCGCGTCCGTAGGGGCGGCATGTGGTCCTGCAAGGCGGCGTCGCCTACAATCCCGGCATCGTCGAGGCTTTCCGACAGCATCTCGGCGACGCATTGCGCGTCTCTCCGCATTTCGCCATCTCGGGAGCTTTCGGCGCAGCCTTGCTCGCGCTCGATGAACTTCGCTGCTCCGATTCATGCTCTTCGCAGGGAGGAGGCGTCTTTCGCGGCTTCGACCTTTCGAGGGCGGTCGGGACGCGTGATGAGGCCGATGCGCAGGAGCGAGAGACCAACCGTATCCTGTTCAAGGAGACGTAGAGTCTCATGCTCGATGGATACGTCCCGTCGCGCGACGCGTCTAGAAAGACTGTCGACATACCGCGCAGCCTGCTCATGTACAAAGTTACTTCCCGCTGGCGAATGCGTTTTCACCAGCTCGGCTTCAGCGTGCTCCTCTCGACGCCACCGATGAGGACGGTGCGTGCAGCTCGGAGCATGCCGCGGGGAGACCTGCTATCCGATCAAGCTCATGTGCGGGCATATGGCCCAGCTCGCCGATGCCGGCGTCGATTACGTGTTCATGCCGACGGTGCGCACCATTCGGCATGTGACGAGCTCGCGTGAGCATAACTACGGGTGCGCCTATATGCAATCGGCCCGAAAACTGGTCGCGGAATCCTGAGGATTCGAGGAGCGCGGCATCGAGCTGCTCTCTCCATGCTCGACATGGTTTCGGCCAGAATCGCTGGCATCCGCGATACTCGGCGTCGGAGAGCAGCTCGGGTTCGATGCGCGGGCACGGCGAAGGCGATGATGGCGAGCGAGTTCGCGGTGCAGAAGCGATGCGAGGACCGAAGCGATCGGCCAGAAGCTTCTGGCAGGGCTCGGACCGACGATCGCGCCCTCGTGATCGTGACGCGCCAGTCGGCATCAGCGACCCCCGTGCTCAATATGGATATTCCGAACCTGCTCATCGACCGGGCCAGAAGGTCATCGCCCTTTCAGATCTCAGGGGCGCACGACATCGAGCGTTAGCATCGACTATCCGGGCGTCGTCTGGCCGTTCGGCCAGCATATTCTGCGGGCATGAGAGCTTATCCGACGCGATCCGCGCCTGTTCGCGATGAACCTCACCAATCACGGCTGCGGGCCCGACGCCATGTGCTGTCGCATCTCGTTGCAGAGAGATGGACGATAAACCTATCTGCAGATAAGTGGACGAACACTTTTCCAAAAGTGGGCGTCATCCGCTACATCAAGCCTTCCTGAACGCGATCGCGCATTGGAAGGAGGAAGGGGCGCCGACGCGGGCCTTGGCGCACGTGGTCGATGACGAGGGTATGCATCGCTTGACGACGGCGTGCGGACGTTCATTCCGTCCGTCGGCCCGTATGGCGACATCATTGCGAGCGTGATGCGGCGGCGCGGCGCCGATATCCGGTTGATGGGTTTCTCCGGGCATTCGCGAACATTGCCGCCGCGAGCTGTCGAGCGGGATACTTCGGTTTCTCGTGGCTGTCAGGCATGGGTATCGAACAGGCTGAGCGTGCGCATGATTCGGCATCCGACGTGCGGCTGGTCATGCCGGTGTCCGCTGCCGAAGCAGACGGCCTGTACGGACGGGTTCTTCGCGCCGTCCTCGACCGCCGCGGGCTCACGCATGCGCGCGTCGCGTCGGTGATGACTCCGAACGGCTGCCCTGGCGTGTGGGGTCAGACGTGGCGCAGGATGTCTTCCGCGCAGTCCTTGCAGGCGATATTCTGCTTGCGGCATGCCTCCTGCGCTGCGGAGGCTTCTGAGCGCTTCATGGCCGGCGCGATCGATGAGGACGCCCTTCTCGAAAGCGGCCGCGAGCGCCGGCATGCGCATGCGTCTTCGAAGGTGCTCTTCGCGTGCGGGGAATGGCCGTTCGTCTACGACGATGCGCTCGTCGATGGGACGTGGTCGAGGCTCGAAGACGACGGCTTCGTCGTCAGGCGCATGCCGCTGTCGAATACCTGCTCTTCGCCTGGATCGACGCGGCGCACGAAGATGAACGGGTGCGACCGCGCACCCGTTTTTCATGGATCACGTTCTCGATGGGACGTCGGAGGCCGGCACCCGCGTTTCGCCCGTGGCTCCCGAGCTCGAGAACCGGCTTCGTGCGCATAGGCGCGACGACGACCTCGCGCTCGGGCCTTCGACAGGAGAGCGTGCGATCATGCGCGGCTTCGGGGGGCTTATGGCATGCGTATCCGACACTCGGGCCGTCGACCCCCTTCGCGAAGGATTTCCCGGCGCTCTTCGATCATGCGATGAGATCGTCGGCCCCTGATGGCCGGCAGCGGCAGATGTCAGGCCGCCAAGGCGCGCGATCGTCGAGGGATGCCGATGCCGTCATCCTCGTCGCGTCCATGTGCGAACGTCGATCTCGTGCTGAAGCTCGCAGAACGCAGGATCGCGTGCGAGGCGCCCATGCTCAGTACTCGCGCTTCGACGGCACTCTCGACCAGAAGAGCGAACAGCCTCCGCTCCTTCCTGTAGTACCCAGAGATAGCCGTCGCGCGCCGGTGCGATGGACGTCGCCGGATCGTGCGCCGCGCGGTTGACGAGTCGCATGCGGGGTGCTGTCGAAGAGGGGCGCTCGGGCTTTCGCGCGCCCTTGGATCCTAGGCCTTCAGGTATCCGCCCACCTGTTCCTTGAAACCGGTCAGACGATGTCGCCATTGATGAGGATAGGGCGTTTGACCAGCATGCCGTTTGTTTGCCAGCACCTCGATGATCTCGGCATCGTCGGCGTGCGCGAAACGGTCTGCCAGCTTCATTTCACGATGACATGCCGCTCGTGTTCTGAACCGCTGATGGGAAGCCCGCTCATCCGATGCCATGCGGAAAGCTCGGCGGCTGTCAGGGCTGTCCTCCACGATGTGGCGGTCGGTATGGTCGAGGCCCGCATCGTCGAGCCACTTCTTCGCTTTCTTGCAGGTGGAGCGCCGTATTCGATGAACAACATGATGCCTATCGCCTCCTTCACGGCGCCGTAGCGTTCGTGAGTAGGCATCGAGCGCGGCCTGTGATGCCGTCGCCGATGACGACGCGCCCGCAGACCTTACGGCCGTGCGGATGCGCGTGACTTCTTCCATGTCGACGATGGCGGCGGTGGAAAGAGCCGTAGCGCTCGCGCACCTCGTCGAGCGCGGCCATCGATGCCGCCACGTCCGACTTCCATGCGGTTGAGCGACACCATAAGCCGCTGACCTCGATGTCCGCCTGGGATGTGATGATCGGATAGGGTTTCTTCGATGGACTTGCCCGAGGTGGTCCGTCTTCGACCATGACGACGCGATCGCCGTCTTTCAAAGACGATCCGAGCAGGATGCCGGCATCGCCGTGGTCCATGGCCTCTTTTCGGTTGAACATAGCGCGCTTCCTTGCCGTAGAGCTCATGCAGGGGCCATCGTGGTCACGACGCTCGGGGAATGCCTTTGTAGGCCGGTCCGAAGACGACGTCGAGGTCAGCCAGAGGCGTCGTGGATGGCGCGCATAGTAGATTCCCAGGCGGTGCAGCTGATCTCCCGTGACGTGGGCGCCCGCGTTCGCGAAGAACGAGGTGCGCCCGCTCTTGAGCGTGAATTCGCCGAACTTAGGACGTCGCTTTCGACCATGAACTCGATGAATTCCTGCTTGTACTGCTCCATCGTGCGTCCTTTCGGGTCGGGTGCGCCGCACGCGCGGCGCGACGGCATGCGAACCGCCGTGCGCGTTTCGGCGTATACACGCTCATGTATCGTGCATCAGGTCCTTTTTCAGGTGATTTCAATGCCATGCGCGTCTTCTTGCGCTTGAAGCGCGCTGCTATCTTACTATAGTGGGCGCAGGAGCGGTTCGCGTTCTGTCGAGACGATGCAGAGGCATGGCAAAGGGGGAGCGGCGCATGAAGGCGATCGAAGGGGGCCGACGTGCGAAGGCAGGAGAAGGGGAGGTCCGTATGGAGACGGCCGAGAGAGGCGCGCGCATCCGTCACGTGCTGCTCGTGATCCTGCTTCTGAACCTAGGCGTCGCCTTGGCGAGATCATCTGCGAGCAGCGCGTTTTCGTCCGAATCCGTGCGCGCGACGGCATCCATTCCCTCTTCGATTCGGCGAGGAAACGTCGTGCAGGTCTGGCGGGCATCGTCATCGCCGCCCGTCCGGCCGATCGCAACCATCCGTACGGCCATGCCAGAAAATACGAGACGTTCGCGAGCTTGTTCATCAGGATGCTGCTCGTGTTCGCGGCCTACAGGTGAGGATGGAACGCCGTGCAGTCGCTCGTCGGCAGCGGGTCCCATGTCGTGAGCATCTCTGTCGCATTCGCCGTGATGGTGGTCACGCTCGTCATCAATCTGGGTGTCACGACATATGAACGAAAGGCAGGGCGGGGCGCTCGGCAGCGCCGTGCTCGATGCCGACGCGAAAGCACCGCTGTCGGATGCGCTCGTCTCCATCGGCGTCATTGCGGGACTCGTGCTTGTGAAACTCCAGATTTCCCGGGCGGATGCCGTAGCGGCGCTTGTCGTGACCATCGCCATCTTCTCGACGGCGTTGTCGGTGCTGAAAGACGTGACCGAGACGCTTTCGGACGAGGCTCGTGATGATCCGGAGCGCATCAGGGTCGTATGTGCTCTATCGAAGGCGTTGCGGCGTGCCATAACATCCGTACGCGCGTGGCCCCGAAGGCGGGTGTTCGCGGATCTGCATATCCTGGTCGATCCGGATATGAGCATCAGCCGCGCGCATGCGATCGGAAACGCCGCGAGCGCTCATCAAGAAAATCCCCCAGATCCGCGGTGCTCGTGCATCGTTGAGCCCGCTACCGCCCAAAGAGTTTCACGAAGACGACGTGCCGCTCGAGACCGAAAAGATGTCTTTCTAACAAGGCGAAGCGAGGCTCGATCGGGATCCGATACGGTTTCCGGGATGTCGATCAGACCGTCGACCGACGTGTCTTCCAGGGTTGCGTGGGATCGGTCGAAGTGCGTTCGTTCCTCTCCTATAATTGCGGCTCCACGAGAGACAGACGCTCACGCACGCTCCGTCACGGAGGTGCCGATGGGAGTGCATCATGACCGATGAGAGAGATGCGAAGCCGTCTCGGCGCGCATCCGCGCGCTGCGCTGGCTCAGGAACGCGCGGCCGACCTGCTCGATGCCGCACCGGCCGCCGATGCGCTGAAGGGTTTTCGAACGGCCTTCGAAGCGGCGGGCCTGGACGCATCGAGCCTTTCCAATCGCTTCGCTCGATGCGCTGGCCACGCAGTTCGACGTCGTCTATGCGCTTGAGGACGAAGGGACGTATCTGCTTCAGAGTCGATACGTCGGCGACCCTCTTTCGGTGGAAAAGGCGCGATCAAGCGCACGTTCGACGACATGGGTTCACGGGTTCGAACGCGAGCTTTCCGTTCTGCCATATAGCGAACGAACTGCGATTCCTTGCGTTCGTGCTGAACGCGTGCGAAGACGCGCGCGCGGCCGGCGATGCGCGAGGGCGATGCGCTTTCGCGGGGGTCGCCATAATTTCCTGGTCGACCACCTGGGCTACCTGCATCAGATGGCGCCAGATCGCGACCTGTTCGAGGCACCCGCATGCGGAGATCGCACGTGCGACCGAGATGCTGGCCAAGGTCGATCGCGAAGCGTTCATCGGCTTCATGCGGCCGCTTCGGGCAGAAGATCGGTCGGCTGGATGCAGGCGGATGGTTGCAGAATCGAACGGTCTTTCGATCCGCACCACTACGATGCGGAGAAAGCAGAGGCTACGCTTCTGCCGCCGCGGCGCCGCCTGCCTGCCTCGATTCGGAGCGAGACCTTCGGCGGCTGCATGCGTGCGACGTGTGAGCAGGTAGAAGAACGGCGTGTCGAGTGCGGCGAGATGAACTTGATCAGGTACTGGCCGACCATCATCGCGCCGAGCTGCGGGAGCATGGCCGAGTCGAAGAGCCAGCCGAACCCGATGCCGAACGCGATGCCGACGAACACGACGGTATCGATGATCTGCGACGTCATCGTGGATGCATTGTTCCATATCCAGCGCCAGCGCGGGTTTTGCGGTGGCGTCGAGCACGCGGTTGCGAATCTTATGGAAGATCAGACGTCCCACGACTGCGACATGAGATAGGCGGCCATGCTGCCGATGACGAACACGACGTTCTGCCCGAGCAGCGATCGTAGAGCCGTCTGCATGGCGGGGTCGGCTGCGGGAGCTGCTGCGTGAACACGATGAGCGGCGTTGCCAGAAGCTGACCGGCGAATCCCAGTATACGATCGTCTGGGCTTCCTTGCGCCCCAGACCTCGCCGATGACGTCGGTCATAAGGAAGGTGATCGCGTAGCAGAGCTCGGCGCCGGGAAGCACGATGGTGCTTCCGAACAGGGGATGCCCGTCTGGATGGTCTTGCCTGTCACGACGTTGGAGATGACGAGGGCGACGACGAAGACCATCGCGCAGAGCAGCAGGTTCTCATTGGTTCTCTTCATGAAGGGTTCCTTAGTTTTTAGGTTGGATGGTTTCGAACAACCTCCCGGTACCGCCGGGATCGGGCTTTTTCCATTGCGTCCGCGAAGGGGCGCGATGCCGGATTATAGCGCAGATGCGCCGTTCGGTGCGGAGGAATAGCGAATCGGGTCTTTCCGCGCCGTTCGCATGAAACGCCGCGATGCGGTCGAGGCATGTTCCGCACGTGCCGCAGGCGACATCGCCGCCCTCTAGCATGACCATGTGAGCTCGTAGGGAACTCCCCGCTCAAGACCGCAGGGCAACGACGCCCGCTGGTGTCGTTCACGAAGACGCATCAAAGCGTCACGTTGCCGTAGAGTGCCGATGCGCATGGCGTCGGACATGGCGTCCGTGAGGCGGGCGAGCGAGTCGGGGTGAGCGTCGCCTGCCGCATCGTCGACATGCGCGCGAGATGGGCAACGCAGGCCTCGTCGAGGATAAACGATGCGTGCCAGAGCGGCCGCGGCGGAAAAGCATGAGTCCGTTGCGGAAGGGCACGTAGGTGTTCGGACGTCGATCGCATCCTTCTGGTCGGCATGGGTGCCGCGTGCGACATCCTGCGTGCTGCCCGCCATGAGCGCGTTGTCGGAATAGCGAGCACGCTCGCGATGTCGAGCACGTAATGCGCGACATCGTGGCGTTCGGCGACGGCCTGTGCGGCGTCGAGTTCACTTACGGTGGCGCTGCCCGTAGAAGGAAACGGTGGATGCGTTCGCCGTGCCGAAGCGCTCGACGGCAAGCGCCAGGCAGGTGGTGGAGATCGATGCGCTCCGCTCGACGGCACGAGCGCGCGGGTCGGGCACGTGGGCGACGGGCCCACGTCACTGCTGGATGCGGGCGGCGACTGCGACCGGGCGTTTTCCGTCATCTTGGATTGCCCGCTCATGCGCGAGGCACCATCGCCGCAGTCGAGGTCGGACAGCTGCGCGAACATGCGCGACGCCGCGACGTCCTGGTAGCCGAACTTCGGATTCGCCCAGTTCGCAAACGGATGAGATGAGAGATCCCCTCCGCGCGGATAGAGACATGCCGCGGACCTCGATGTACTTCGGATCCATGAGCTTTGCCAGATCGTTCATGATGATGTTGGTGACATCCTCGTGGAAGTCGCCATGGTTGCGGAAGCTGAACGAGATGAAACTTGAGCGACTTGCTCTCGACCATGCGCACGCTGGGGATGTGGTTGATGTGAGGCGTGGCGAAGTCAGGCTGGCCGGTGATGGGGCAGGCGTCGTGAACTCCGGGGCGGCGGAAGGTGACCTATGAGTCGCGGTCCTGGTGCGCGTTCTCGAACGTCTCCAGCACCGAAGGGTCGTAATCGTTCGGGTACGATGCGTGCTGGTTGCCGAGCAGGGTGATGCCTTCGGCTTCATGCTCGCGCGTTTTGGCGGCAGCTTCGGTAGGCGTCATGGAGCTCCTTTCATGTCCGTGTCGTCATCCATTCTAGCGTCCGGGCCGTGCGGGACGCGTGGACGGACGATGTGTGCATTGCATGCCCTATATCGGAATGCGCGTGCGACAGGCGATAGAATAAGGGGAACACAGATGCCGAGCACGATGAAGCCCGGCGTGCCCATGGGGATCGGGAATGTGCGCGCCGTCGCGCGGGAACGAAGGGAAGATGCATGGCGGGGATGCACGGACGAGGTCGACCGGGGCTGGACGTCGCATGGACCCTCGAGCATGCCGATGACGCGCGGTCCGGCCGCAAAGGCTTTCGCAGCGTGCGGGAACGCATGCGCCTGGGAGAAGCGCCCGACTTCATCCTGTCCGAGATCGCGGGCGCGCGCGATGTGCCTTCCTCGCAGGCAGGGCGGACGCCGCTTGCCCTGCGCGTTTTCGGCATACTCAGCATCGTCGTGGAACCGCGGTCGTCATCCCTCGTCTTCTTCATCCTGCGCGCCTTCGTGAGGTTTCGCCCTGGGCCGTTCGAGACCTGGTCGACGGTCACCTTGGTCGTGGTCATCGTGAACCTGGTGTCGGCGGCGGTGCTTATCGGGATGTTCGTGCTGCTGGGGTCGAGGCTTCTGCGCAGCTAAAAGCGGCGTCTGGCGGCGGAGCTTGCCTATGCGATGACCGGCGTCGATTTCGTGGTTGCTGCAAGCTATGTCGTACTTCTCGGCATGGACTGGATCGCGCTTTTTCCTGGTCGGCGTCGCGCTCTTCCTCGTCACGCTGTCAGCTATATGGATCCTTCTTTGGCGCAGGGCGGAGCTTCAACGCCGTCTGCCGACTGTGGATGCGCGCGTTCGCAGGCGGAAGGGGACGATCGGACGCGACGAAACGGGACGCGGCTACATCGCCTCAATTTCATCAACCTGTTCTGGATATTCACGATCTGCGGCGTCGTGGGGCTCGGGCTTGAGACGGTCTACCATCTGGCGCTGTATGGAGAATGGCGAGGATCGCGCGGCGACGGTGTTCGGGCGTTCTCCATCGCTATAGCACGGCGTGGGTGCCGTGCTCATCACGATCGCCCTCAATCGCTTCTATCGGGACCCCTTGATCATCTTCCTGGTCGCGGCCGTGATCGGCGGCGCATTCGGGACCTTTTCCGTCAGCTGGCTTATGCAGATGGCGTTCGGCATCGTCTTGGGATTACACGGGCAGCTTGCCTTTCGATCGGCGGACGGCACGGAGCGGGTTCTACAGCTGACCGTGAGGGCTGCTCGGCTTGGCGTGGGTGAAGCTCGCCCTGCGCGAATCCTCCGGGCTTATCAACCGCATCCCCTGGAACTGGCGGTACGCGGCAACGTCGCTTTGCGCAGCGGTCGCGATCGTCGTTGCGGCCTGACGCTCGTCGCGCTCGACAGCTGGTTCAGCCGGCTTTGCCGGCATTCAGACGAGATACCGAGATCGAGCGGTTCTGCGACGATCCGCTTCGACGATGCCTTCATGGGCACCGCTTCCAGACGATGGTCATCGATCCCGAAACCGCCGTGCGCGGCGACTGACGCCCGTCCGCTATGCCGCAGAAGGATGCTCCGATTTCGTCGGGTTCTGGCTTCGGAAGTCATGCGCCGAAGCGTTTCGAATAGAAATCGCGGAATGGTTCCGTATATCAAAGACGGGGAGACGCTTGGGTCTCCCGTCTGCGCTTCATGGTCAGGTGAACGGGTTCGAACCTGCGACCCCATGACCCCAGTCAAGTGCGCTACCAAGCTGCGCCATCACCCGATATGCAATTCGTGCGTCTGCTGACGCAGGAAGTATTCCACCGTTTCGAGATCGTGCGGCTCAAGACCGATTTTCAAAAACCAGCACAAGTCGAGCTTCGAGACCGGCTTTACGCAGCCCACCGTCGCTGATCGCAGGGACAGCTTTGGCGTAAGCCTCCATTCCGATGCAGGTGCGGGGTCGGCGAGGCATGTCGGCGGTCGATCGACCGACCCATCGGCCACGGTGCCCTTATATATCCATGCGAGCTGGTCGGTGCGCCACGCCTGCTCGGCCGTCGGCGAAAGAGTTCGCCGATCCAGTCGGCGTGAAACTTCTGCACATCGGGATTCTCGATGCGACTGCGCAGCACGTCCGCTCCGTCCAGCGCGTTCAGGACCGCAGCGCGTTCCTTCGCGAGTTCCTGATTGAAGGCGATCGGTTGCCGCCGCCGCCGACGCAGCCGCCGGGCGAGCCATGACCTCGACGAGAGTCGACTCGACCTCGTCGGCCGCCAAAGGCGTCGAGCAGCTTCGGGCGTTTTCAGCAGCCGCGCGTTGCGATGCGCACCTCCATGCCGCCGACATCGAGCGTCTTGGACGTCCAAGGCTCCTCGGGCGTCGCTGCGGTGCAGTCGGTCGCTTCGATCGGCAACGTCGTTCCTGTTATCAGATGAGCCGCCGTGCTCAACGCCGGCCTCCATCACGCCGCCCGTGCGTCCGAAGATCGTGCTCGCGCCCGTCGACGTGCCGAGGGGATGGTCGAACCCTCTTCGAGCGGCGACGCGCGGTCGATGCTGAACATGCGCAGCATGCGGTCGAGAACTCGCGCACGGTCAGGACGGCATCCACGTCGGTTCCGCCCTCGGTCGGCTGCGGCACGCCAGCCTCGTGCTTCTTGGCGACGCACGGCATGATGGAGATGGTGAACACTTCCAGTCTTCGGCTTCCACCTGCTCGCGAGCGTGTTCTTGATCGTGGCGCCCAGCATCTGATGAGGGCGATTTCGATGTGGACAGCTGCGGGCGAAGTCGGGATAGTGCTGGGCGAAGCGCACCAGCCTGGGCAGCGCGATGTAACATCGGGCGCTACTTGCCCTGCCTTCACGTATTCGACAGATTCGCTCGCTCTCTTCCATGATGGTGAGGTCCGGCGCCGAAGTCGGTGTCGAGACGCGGTCGAATCCGGGCGGCGCGCGGCGGCCGCCATGCGGCCCTGCGTCGCGAGCGTGCGATCAAAGCCCGACGCCTTCTCCCCAGCTCGTGCGCACGGCAGGCGCGATTTGCACCACCGTTTCGACAGTCGGGTCCACGAGGCGCTTCCATGACGCGGTGGATGTCGGTGCGCGCCGTGAGAGCGCCTCGGTGAGGGACAGTGCGTGATGCACTGGCCGCACAGCGAGCAGCCGGCATCTGCGATGGAAGGCCCTCGCGCACCGTGACCTTCATATGCGGGACCTGTGCCCGTGAAATCCCATACGGCGCAATGCTGGTTCTTTTCGCAGACGGACACGCAGCGCATGCATTTGATGCGCGGACGAATCGCGGCGCAGCGAGGAAATCGTGGTCCCGGTCGCCGGCCTTCGTCTGGTTCGAAGGAAGGGAGGTTCCACGCTCCCCAAAATCGCGCGCATATCTGCTGCAGCGCGCGGGTGTCAGCGCGCAGGCAGCTCGTGCATTCGCTGCGATGCTCGGACAGGATCATCTTCACATTGCTGCGGCGCGCGGTGACGACTTCGGGCGTGTTCGTGCGTACCTCCATGCCTTCGGCGACCGGGGGTGGTGCACGGGCGGGGAAGCGGTCTTCTCCTTCGACTTTCACGACGCAGACGCGGCGGGCGCCTATTTCGTTCAATCCGCCAGGCTCGCAGAGCGTCGGGATGAGTGATGCCGGCTTCTCGCGCGGCGTTCAAGATGGTGGTCCCTTCAGGGGACGATGACGGAGCGTGCCGTCGATCGTGAGCCTGACATTTGACGGGCCTCCCTCCGCGCAGCGTTCCATGCCGTAGTGATCGCAGCGCAGACGGCGGCTGCATTTCCTGCTCGGCTTCCCTCATCGCGCAGGGGTATCTCGACGCCGTCGAAATCGTGCGCGCGATCGAGACCGAACGCTCCCGGATGTTCACGCGCCCGCAGGCGAGCTTGGAATCGAGACGATACGGGCGGATCTCCCACCTCGTCGTAGACGTCGTGGTGGAAGCCGAGGAAAGGCATCGATATTCGCCGCGACGGCGCTTGCCCGCATCGATGGCGCGGATGACCGTCGAGGACGGTCTCGCAGTCGCCGCCGACGAATACCTTTGTCCATGCCGACGGCGCGCCCGTGCTCATCGGCCTGGGTGGCCGCGTTCCGACAGGCAATCCCGCGGAGGTGAAGTACTCGTATTCGATGACCTGCCGATCGCTTCGATCAAAAAGTCGCATTCGAATGCGGTCTCCTCGGCGCTCGTCGGCAGCGCCGGGGCGCCCGCCCGATAGAGACCGGGCATCTGCGGCTGGACGACGGGCGGATAGGGCTTGTCGGTGCCGGCGTCCACGCGCACGGGCGACGCCAGGCTCGACGATCTCGCATCGCTTCCTCGACGGCGGCGTTCACTTCTTCGGAAGCGCCGTCATATCCTTCTTGCGGCGGCGATAGACGCAGCGCACACTGGCGGCGCCCAGGCGCGCGGCCGTGCGCGTCGCATCCATAGTACGTTGCCGCCGCCCACGATGACGACGTCTTTGCCGGCGTGTCTATGGGGCGGCCGGACGACGAGCGATGCAGGAACTGCACGGCCGAAGAACTCGCTTCGCGCGTGGCGTAGTCGATGCCGAGATCGCGGAAGTGGTGCGCGCCGATGGCGACGAACACGCAGTCGTGCGTTCCTTCGCACCTCTTCCATGTGACGGTCACGCCGACCTTGGTGTTGTAGCGGACTTCACGCCGAGCGACGGGATCGCGTCGATATCGTAGTCCAGATTCTCGGCGGGCGAGGCGGTAGCGCGGGATGCCGTGGTACATCATGCCGCCAGAGTGGTCGTTCTGCTCGAACACCGTGACGTCATGAGCCCATGAGCGCCGGGTAATATGCTGCCGAAAGGCCGCTCGGGCCGCCGCCGATGATGGCGACGCGCTTTGCGGTGGCCGGCGCCTTCGCCGGGGGCGAGGCACGAATCCCGCCGTCAGCACCGCGTGCTGTTTGATACGCACGCGGATGTTGATGGGCGCATCGATCGTGCCGCGACGGCAGGTGGCTTCGCACGGATGCTCGCACACGGAATGCGCAGGGCGCTCGGGAAAGGATTGTCGTTGCGGATGACGCGCACGGCACGCCAGCGCCCAACGCGCACCAGATCGTGTGAGCCGGGATGTCGATATGCGTGGGGCGGCCCGCTTGACGCAGGGGCACCGATGTGAAACGCTGCTGGCAGATGCCGCGCTCGAGGTGCGATTCGGCATCTTCCTTGATGAGGGTCGGCGAGGCGAAGACCGATCCGTCCGGCAGCCGATCGCGCAGTCGGATGTCGTGTGAGGGCCTGGCAGGTGTCCATCGGGCGATCGACGATGCCTTCGCCCCTTTGCGCTTCGAGGATGTTTTCAGATCGTCGGTCAGCCGGCGGAGCTGATGCGGCGGGGCGTGCACTTGCCGCAGCTCTGCGATGCTGCAGAAGGCTCGAAGAAGCCCGGCGGCATCTATCGGGCAGTTGGCGTTGCCTGAGACGTTGAGCCTGCGGATGGCCAGATCGGTGATGACGCGGCTTTCGCGATCGGCGTCCGTAGGCGCGGTGCGAGGTCTGCTCATGATCCCCCTTGGTCATGGTGGTCGCTATCCGTCGCATGATACGCGAACAGCGTAGCGTCCGCGTAACGCGATGCGCTTTGATACGTATTTTTAAACGGGGGATGGTCGGATGCGATGCGAATGCCGCATATTCGCACGGGCGCGTGAAGAAAGGCGCCGCTGCGATGCGACATGCCTCTCGGAGCAGATTCTTCGCGCACGACTCCGGATGAAGGTCCGGCGGTCGTGCGCGCGAGTCTAGGCTGCGGGCGGCTCGCCTTCGGCGATGCGCTCGAGGCCTGGTTGATGATCGCGGGTGCCGGTGAAGACCTCCAGTGCTTGTAGGGGTTCACGCCGAGCTCTTGGCGCGGTGAGGCGATGGCAGGCGATGGCCGCGATGTTGGCGATCAGGGCGATCACGGACACGGTGGTGTTGGTGGACGTGCTGAGCGTCGACTGGACGGCGAACGCTGTCGAAGGCCGAGCTCGAGGAAAGAGATCCTGGAACTGCGGGGAACACCTGGGCGAACATGCGCCAGATGGCAAGCGTGTTGGCGCGGTTCTGGATCCAGCCGCCCTTGTTCCAGAGCGCATTGGCGACGGTGAGGGCGAGCAGCAGCGCCAAACCGCAGTACCACGCGTGGTTGGGCGAGGCAGTTGTGGGTGTGGCAGAAGTTCCACAAAATCGTGGAGGATGATGAAAGACCCACGTCATGTCGGCCCAGATCATGTCATCCTTTCTTCTTGGACGTGTAGACGGCCCACCAGCCGATCATGCAGAAAGATGTTGATGAGGGCCCGGCGACGCCGTTGAAGACGATTATGCCAGCCGCAGAGCTGGGTGGCATGCTCGGAGGATCGCAGGCAGCCGAGGACCGTTTGTCGAGCGAGGAAGTAATCGCCGGAGTAATGGGCGGCGCTCTCGAAGTCGGACGACGGCGATCAGGAGTGATGGCCACGATGACGAACGGGAAGGCCTTGAACCGAGGTCAGCTTTGCCGAGCGCCCCAATGGTGCCCGATGATCATGAAGCCGATAGCAGCCGGTCAGCGCCGCATCAGACTTTGGCGTAGTGGAACCAGCCGTTCTGGAAGAGCACCGTCGGGTTGTTGGCGGCCCATTCGGCTCCGCCCGCTGCTCCCACCGTGACGGCGATGCGGTAAATCGTCATCGCGATCGGCAGCGCCACGGTTTGCATGTAATTCCGCCGGTCTTGGAGCGACAGGCGAATTCATTCAAAGAGGATAAGGCCGATGAACACGATGGCCCATCCGATCCGATTGGAATATGGCGTTGTCGCCATCACGCGGAACAACATAGCTGTCCTCCCTTCTATTCTCATCCTGCCTCCCAGCGGATGCATCCTCGTCTCCATGCCGCCGAGGCCCTTCGGCTTCGGAGCATCTCCCTTTCGCGCCCGCGCCTGCGAGCAGGGGCCGCGAGTTTCAGCCTTTCGTTCTCCTGACCGGCTTCAGCCGCGTCCTCGAGCATGTGGCTTCCATCCAGGTCGAGATGAGCGTCTGAGCCACCAGGCATTCGAGCACCTCGTCATCGGCATCGGGATGGTGGCGGATGTAGCCGATCATCCCGACGATGAGGCATGTAGAAGGTGTCGTAGTATGGTCGATGCGGACGTGATGGAACCGCCCGTATTCGATCGCGGTGGTCTCGGTGACGTAGCGTGCGACGGCTTCGGCCGTGCGCGAGAGGAGAATCAAGATAGAGGGCGGCGTTCTCCTTGTTAGTGAGCGCGATGGCGGAACGCGTCTTTGTCGAAGGTCGCGTCGTCATGAGGGTGATGCAATCGTGGGCGCGCTCTGCACGTCGTAACGGGTGCGGGATTCGTTCAATGCTCGACGAGCTCGATGAAGTCGTCCACGTACGCGTCGAGGACAGCTTCGATGACGGCGTCCTTGTCGGCGGTAGTAATAGAACAGCCCGCGGGCGACGCCGGTTCGCGCGCGATGTCGCCCGACCGTGGTATGGGCAGGCCGCGTTCTCGAAAGAGGCTGCGTGCGACTTCGAGCGATCTGATGCCGGCGGTCAGTAGCCGTTGCTGCGGGATGCGGCTGTCTCCTCGCGTCCGTCGACGGACATGCGGTTCACCTCGCTTCATACGTACGTCCTGATGGCGTTTCCGTTTGATGCGAATATGGTAACTTTCAGGGATATTCTGTGGTCGAAATGTACATACCGAAAAATGACCAATGAGCAACGTTTTCATTTCAAAAATGAAGAAAAAGGCTCACCGCGAAGCCTTCTCCGATGAAAGCGCCTGCAGGAGGGTTCAGGTGCGCTTCTGGTGCGCAAATGCGTTGTTCGCGGTATTCCGCAGCGCTCTTCATGGCGAGACGTCCGGATTCATGGCCCAGGCAGCCTGGGAACCGGTGCGAACTTCACGTCGTAGGGTCGCCGTACAGACCGCCTGCATCGGATCCGCCCGCGTAAAGGCCGGGGAATCACGTCGCCGTCGTCGTTGAGCGCCTGGGCGAACTCGTTGACGCTTTATGCCGCCGCAGGTGGTGTAGAAGCCATCGGCGACCTCGCAGAGCCAATAGGGACCCGACTCGACCGCGTGAAGGTACATGGCGCGCTTGCCGAATTCCGCATCGGCGGACGTGTCGTCGCCGTCGAGGCCGGAAGCCGCTTTGCAGTATCCATTGTATTCGTCGACGGTCGCCTGCACGGCGGCCGCGTCGGGCGACCTCCTTGCAAAAGCGCCGCGGGGTCGTCGCCGACATAGCGTCAAGCTTTCTGCAGGTCTTCGCGGGCATTGGAAAGCGGCGTGCCGGGAATGCCGAAGGAGGAAGCGTCGCGTACGGGCCGTTCTGCTCCCCATTCCTGCATATCCGCCTCGGTGAACAGGACGTAGGTCTTCTCCTGATTGCGCATGGCTATGCCGGCACCCGCGAAGTCGTCGCGCCAGAGGTCTTCTTTGCAATAGCGCTTGCCGTTCTGGTTGATCCAGAGGGTGGGCTGCACGCCGGCGGTGTATGCATCGGTGGTCCAGGTCGCCGTGATCGCACCTAGGGTGACCGGTCCACACCATGACCGTGCCAGAACCTTCCGCCATGGCCGCGCCGGCCTCGCAGCCATCTTGATGCCGTCGCCAGAACGGCAGTCCATGCCAGTGCACCGGATGTTGACGTTCTTCGTCTCCGATACGGCATAGAGGAATTCAGGTTGTTCGCGTATCCGCGGATCCGATCGCTGACGACGGGCGCTTCGATCTTGATGACCTTGCCGTTCTTGTCGACGGCCAGGATGCCTGCCGCCTTGCCGTGCTTCGATGATTATCTTGCGGGCATTGGTCTCGAAGTGGACCTCGACTCCCCAGGCGATCAGGCCTCTTCGCCGAACGTCTTCATGAAATAGCCGCCAGGGGCTGGGACTGTCGCCCTTGTCGTAGAACATGCCATATTTTAGGACCCGGCGCCGATGGACGATGACCTCGGCGAATTTCTGCCCGTGTCCTTCCAGCGATTCGATGAGTCTACGGCCGTTTGGCCGAAGAAGTTCTTATTATAGGCTGTGCTGCGGAATCAGTGATGGAAATTCATGCGAGGTGTTCATCGCGTTGTTCACATCATGAGACGCGATCCGGGAAGTGAGCGCCGGCGAACGTGGGCGGTTCATCGACCAGATAATGCGATTCGGAGCCGTCATGCCTTCGGTTCCGATGAGACGATACCGCCGTAGCCGCAGGCGTTCGGCGATGATGGGCTTAAGGCCGAGGTCGACAGCTTGGATGGCCGCTGCAGGTCCGGTCGCCTCCCTCCACCGATGAGTCGCGACGTCGGCCGTGAGCGTTTCTTCGAGGTTCGCCGACGAACCGAGCTCCCAGACCTTGTCCTCGGCGTTTGCGGCAGGTTTCGTCGCTGCCGGTCTCTGCAGGTGCCGATTCGGTTGCGCCCGTCGAGACTTTCGGCGCGCAGCCTGCAATCGTCTCCGCTCAGGCCTGCGGCGACGATGCCGGTTCCGACAAGGAAACTCCTCACCGGCTCCAGGTTCGTGCGTACGTGCTCGTGCTTCGTCGTCATGACGATCTCCTCTCCATTCCGTTCGCTTCGAACTCCTATGCATACAAGTACGTGCGGTATGGTTCCTAATCAATGAACTGTAAGTTCCGCATTGAAACGAAAGGTGAGTCCATATCGCATCGCGTGGTCGAGGTCTCGGCGAGGGAGCGCCTATGAATACCGATCGGTTCAAGCACTTCGCCTTGGTTTACAAGCTTCGCAGCTTTGCCCTTGGCTGCTTCTCAGGTTCCTATGTCATGCTCAGGATCTTGCGAAATCCATTCGCAAGCTCGAGCAAGGAAATTCGATGTGGAGTTCTTCGAGGCCGATGCGTCGCGCTCGCGTCCGACTTGATTCACGGCGATCGCATGATGGTTTTCGTCAACGAGGCAGAGCTTCAGCGTGTCCAGCTCGTTTGGGAATTCGATCGAGTTCGCGCCAGAAGGCGAAGCGCGTGCGCGTTGCGTCCTGCCTAGGAATATCCGGGTTCATCGGCCTGCGGTTGAAGGAGGGCTTTCGAAGCACGGAACCCCGATGTGCGCATAGATCTTATCGAGCTCAGCGACGATGCCTGCGACGGGCCATCTCGCTCCGGACGCGTCGATCTCGGCTTCACGCTCGCGCCGTTCGACGGGAGGCTTGCGAACAGTTTCGCTTCGTTCACGCGAGGCCGTTCTGTCATGGATCAACGTGAAGGATCCACGTTCCAGAAGGTGCGTGACCATGTCGCGATCTGGATGGGGCATGCGTTTCGTCGTTCAGGGACGGGGATCAAGTGCGGCGCGGTTTTGAGGAGAAGGCTTGCAGGAGGCGGGTTCTGCGCCGACGTTCTTCAGATTCGGCCGAGGTGTGGCACTCGAGAACGCTTTGCTGAATCGATCGATCGGGCTGACCGTCCAGCATTTCGTGGCTCTGAAGGCGTTTTGCGCCAGCGACGAGATTCCGTGCCGTGCCGCTCGATGACCTGAACTGGTCGATCGACTTATCACTACACACCTTCGCACGTATTCGCCGAACATGAGGCCGGTTTCGTGGTTTCGTGACGACGCATGCGGAAGCCAGCCCAGCGATCGAAGCGCGCATGCGGCGTGCTGATGAGAACGGCATGCTGAAAGCCGTCGCGATCAGTAGCGGAATAGTTCGGTTGATTCTCTCGATGATGGAGCCGTCGGCGGAAGCCATGACAGCCTCGTCGATGGTCGGACATCCAGCCAACGTGCGGAGGCGTGTTCGAGCAACGTCAGATCTCCTTCGACCACATGGCATGAATGGCATCGCATGCTCAGGTGGAAGGCAGGGCAATCGTATTCCACGGTCGATGAAGTGCGAGTCACGGCGATTCGCGCGGCAAGCTCCTCGCGAATCTCGCGCGTAAGCGCCGCTCAGACGTCTCGCCCATACTCGATTTTCTTGTCCGGGGAATTCCCAACCGCCTGCGAAGTCGCCGTATCCGCGCTGGGTTGCGAATATCTTGTCATCGTGCCTGATGATGTGCCGCAACAACGTCAGTGGTTTCCCACAATTCCCTTTTTCCGTCGTCGGATTTATTGCGTCGATCGGATAAAGGCAGCAGACTCGCTCTCTCGGGCTCCGAATCTGGCCGATCGTTCTCGCATCCATCTCGTTATCGGCTGCGACAAAGCATATGAGCTGCGAGTGATCGTTTGCTAATAGTTGAGTGAATAAAGAATGAGACGACCTCTATAGAGGTTATGCACACAACTTTCTATACTTGCTTTCATGGGGGACAACTGAAGGGGAGGAGACGATGGGGGCTTCGAGACAGCTCATCCGAGCGCGTTCCGCATTGGGGATGGTTATCGATCTGTTCAGAGTGCATCGGATGCGACGCGTGCCGTTTCCTGCAAAGCGGAGAATCGGACGCCGCCTGGCATTACGTACAACGTGGTGTCGAGGGAAGAGCTGAGGGAATTGTATCCCAATATGCGCGTGCATATGACACCTGAAGCGCCATGCATGCAGTGCCAGGATGCGCCGTGTGAAGCATGTCCGGTAAAAGGCGTCGTATCTTGGAGGACGGCATCGTCGTAATCGATGCCGACCGCTGCATCGGATGTCGATACTGCGTGCGGCCTGTCCCTACGGGGCGCGTTCGATGAGATGAGGGATGTCGTATATCGCTGAGATGCACAGCTGCCGATCAGGTGGTGGTTCCCGAATACGGTGTCGAGCGCTCGGGATCTGCTGAAAAAGCGGAACCTGCAAGGGCGCGTTCGAAAGTGCACGTTCTGCTCGCATCGAATCGCCCATGGAGGGTTTCCGGCTTTGTTGCGAGGCTATGTTTGGGGGATGCTCGCGTGTTCGGCGATCTGAACGATCGATTCGGTTGTTTCCAAGCTCGCGTCCTCATCACGCGCATCGCGGCTCAGAAGGAGCTGGGCGCAATCCATCCGTCTATTGCCGAGGTGATGACCATGGCGTCTAATGAGGTAAATACCGCGACGGGTGAGCATGCGCTTTCTCCGAAGGGCGGCGTTGGTCATGAGCTTCGGCGACCGTAGTCTTGATAGCTTTGGGGGCCCCGTTTCTGTTCATTCGATTGTCTGAAGGACTTATGGCTGCCGATACCACGAATCGCGTTCCATGGGGTTTGTGGGTGGTCGCGTATACCTGGTTTTCGGGGCTTGCCGGGGAATGTTCCTCATATCGTCGCTCTGGTATCTGTTCAGAATCAGGGTTTTCGCCGCCATTGCACGGCTTTCTCTGGTAGGAAGCCTGGTCTTTTTAATCGCATCTGCAATTCTCATCGCTCTTGATCTAGGGGTATTGGGCAATGTCGCAGGAGCGCTCTTGTTCTTTCGTTGGTCGTCCGCTCTTTCCTGGGAGGTCAAGCTCTGCACGGTGCTCCTGATTATCATGACGGTCCAATTGGCGCTTGTCGTTACGTGCGGATCCGTGCGCGAAGAGCAACGAGGGAATCGTAATTTCGCTTCTACGCGTCCTTGCGGGGGTGGGCGTGGCGCTTTCGTTCGTCGGCGTGCCAAGCGGCGCGGGAATGCTGTTCGCGGCTGTGAGCGCCCGTGACCTTTGGAGCGGCGGCGCGACCAGTCGATGTCGTTCTACGCTGCGGCCTTGGTCATGGCGAGCAGCGTTCTCATCGTCTGCATCGTCCTGGCTCGCCTTAGGCATGGGGCTCCTGAACGCGGAGCGACGAAAGAGCTGTCGTACGTGCTTCTTGCTGCGTTGGCCGTATCGATATTCGTAACGTTCTTCCAGCTAATGTCCTCTTTGTTTCCTGTCGAGATCGTCCGGCGGCCGAGGCCGCGGACTAATCTTGATGGGCTCTTTCGCTCCGTTGTTCTGGATAGGAGCGGTAGAGGATCGGTTCCGTCCTGCCCATCGCCTTGGCGAGCTGGAGACCCTGCACAAAAGGCGGTGGAACGTGCGCTGCGATTGCGGGTTTCTCGGGTGATCGGTGTTTTCATTGCGTTACCGTTCGTGACCGTCGGCTTCCTCGTTCCGTTGCTGCCCGGCCTTCCGACGGCTTCGTATATTCGAGCGTCTTCGAAATAGGCGTGGTGGTTTCGCTTCGGGTATCGCGCTGAAGCCCATTCGGCCTTTTCATCAGGCTCTTCGATCCTACTTATCCATAGGAGTGGGCAGAAGCGGGACGACTGTGGCTTGCGATGCGTGCAGGTTATTGGAGGGCCGAAAAATGAAACAAGAACAGTTCGATGTGAGAACCGGCCGGCTGAAAAGACGTCGCCGAACCGATGAGACGATCGGTTCAGGACGCCTTCCGACGGGCGATCGTCGGCGCGAGGATGCGCCGTGACTCTCAGTGCAGTTGCTATGGGAGCAGGTCTTGGCCTGCATATGACCCATGATGACCCTTATACGCGACGATGCGCATGGGCGCGAGGATTCTACGGATTCCTACGCGGCCGAAGACGTGATCTGTCGATGTGCAGCGGATGCAACACCTCATGTCCTGTAAAGGTGCGCATCTGCGATGCGGCGGAAAGACGCCGACGGCGCGACAACGTTGCTGCGCAAGATATCGGGCAATCCGTATTCGCCGCTGAACGCAGCCGTATGCTCCGATACCTCTGAGACCTCTCCTCGCAGCGCTGGTTCCGACGGCTCGTTCAAGACGAAGGGACGCTCTACAAGCGGTGGCGTTACCTGCTCAAAAGGGCGAGCGGGCATTCAGATCGCCCATAATGCTCTAGGGTCACCGAACGCTTTGGGCGCGTCGGAAAACGCAGGGGAAGACGCATGGGAGAGCGTGTCGTGGGATACGGCGCTTGATGAAATCATCGAGGATCGAGCGCCTTGGGTACGCCGGGCATCTCCTCGTGGTGAGCGTACGCTCTAAGGAGGAGAAGGTCGAGAGCGGATGTCGAGCTGATGAAATCCGGTTCGATGTCCAGCAGAATTCGACGACAAATGGCGTGCACGCTGATCGATGTCGATCATCCGACTTGGACCCTAAATCGAGACCTGCTGTGCTCGTTCGGAAGCGACCGAGGATTCATAAACAGCGGTTTTGTTCAAAAGTATCGGAACCATTAACACGTATGGGCATGGCGGCGTGTGCGGGTTCACGGGTGCCGTCAGCAATGCCGCACCCATCCGACCACCGGCTTCAATCGCATGTATCCGAGATAGACTATTGCGAATGCCTGATTATCTGGGGCGCCGAACCGATGACGGCGAATAAAGGTCCTACCTGGTTCGCCCGCGTCTTCGGTCGCCCGCGCGCCTGACGTGAAATTGTTCGTGGTCGATCCGCGGCAGGACGCAGCGGAACGAAGGCGGATTTATGGCTTCCCGTCATCCTGGGAAAGACACGGAACTCGCATTTGCCATGGCGTCGTGGATTCTGGCAAATGAGCGTTATGACGAACGTTACCTTTCTGCTCCAGGAAGAAGGGCGGCCGATGCTATCGGTGAACCTACCTGGTCGGATGCAGCGCATCTTGTGGCCATAGACCCTGCCGAACCGACCTGTGGTGACAGCTGGGCTCCTTGATCTGGTCGATGACGGCATCGCCGACGATGCGCTTCGTGTTCGTTGACGGAGAGCTCGCTTTTGGCGGACGAGGCGAGGCGCTGCAGACCTGCGTGTCGATGCGGAAATGGGGCCGACGGAACGACTATGCGTGTGAAGAGCGTGTTTTTCTCTGCTCGAGGAACGCATAAAGCGAACGGTCGATCGAATACTACGCCGAGGTGCGGCATCGACGTCTCGACCATCGAAGAGTAGCGCGTGAGTTCACGTCGCACGGGAAGCGTTCAGCCATCACATCGTATCGCGGTCCTTGCGTGCACACGAACGGATACGATGCAATACGGGCGATAAACTACCTGAACTTCCTCATCGGCAATAACGATTGGAAGGGCGGGAATCTCGCTTCCGGTGCGAAGTTCGAGACCAATAACGGCCGTTACGACCTGGTTTCGGTTCTGGCGGATATAAGCCGTGGGGCATAGCGGTTTCCCGCCATAACGTTCCCTATGAAAAGACCTCGTATTTCGAGGAGGATGGGTATCCTGCCAAACGGTTGTGGCTATCGTTGTCCACCAATCTCATACAGGAAGTGGTGCCCACGCTGAGGGCGGGTTATATTTACGACCATTTGGGCGCGTTGTTCATGCATCGGTACTCGCTGTGGACTCGGCGCCGGGCGGCGATCGTATGGCCGATGTGCTGACCGATACCGAGAAAATCAGCTCATCGTCGCATTCGATGTGGAAATGAGGCGACACGGCGCGCTATGCCGACTTCATTCTGCCCGACCGCACATTCCTTTGAACGGTTCACGCAGGAAGGCATCTATCACGCAGCCGTTCAAGCTGCTTCCGCTCGGGCAGCCGACGGCACTGGTGTTCGATGGACCGCGCCCGACCGAGGGCGGTGTATATCGAGCTTTTGAAAAGGATGGGGAAAGCCAGGGGTGGGAGGGGAGCCATTCCGAAGGGGAAGAACGCTTCGGACGATGCTCCTTCGGCTCTGGACAGCGAATACGATTACTGGATGAAGCTGGTTGCGAACGTCGCTTATTCCGGAGAACCAGTTCCCGATGCCGATGCCGATGAACTCGAGCTTTTTCGAGAAGGTGCGTTCTCAGGCTTTGCGCGGCGGGTTCGATATCGCGCAATGGAAAAGCGGCCGTGACGCCGGAGGAATGGCCGAAGGTGGTGTATGTCCTCAATCGAGGAGGACGCTTCGCTCCTGCCGACCGTCTTGCGGGAGACGGCTTCGAAGGAGAATGGCTCCAGTACCGCTATGGCGCGCTTTGCGCGTTCTACGACCCCAAAACGGCGGCGACCAAAGACGCCTTGAGCGGCAAGAACCATGATGGGCTTGCGCATACGACGCCGATCACGTACGCGGATGGAACCGAGGTGGAAAAAGCCCGAATTCCCACTGGCCACGAGTACCTGGAAGGCGCGAGCCAACTGCACGTATCGTCTGATGCCTTCGTCATGGTTGCGTGAGGTGGAGACCGAGAATTTCGTATGGATGTCACCGTCAGACGCCTTCGATCGCGGTCTTGAGAACAGGGGGATGCCATAGAAATATCGAGTTCGACGGGCATTGCCTCGAGGCCACGTGAAGGTGACCGAGGGCATTCGTCCGGCGTCGTGGGCAGCTCGTATTCGTTCGGGCATCAGAGGGTCGCGCGCCTATCCGATCGTCGTCGATGGCATCACGTATGATGCCGCGCCCGATTACCTTGTCGAGATCGCGCGCTGAAGGACGGAGATTCCTGGACACCCAGGAAACAGGATTGGCGGAGGTCGAAATCGGGGATTCGGGCATAATGCGCTTCGCCAGACGATGTGCTCGAAGGTGGAGGAGGCTTATGGACCGCATCGAGTGGCGCTGCTCGGCTCGACCTATGGGTCGAAATCAAGAAAGGCATAGCTCGTGCGAAGGGCAGGCGGATTCCTCGCGTGCCCTTTCGCATGTTCGGTCATCCTCGCTCCAAAGATCTTTGGGCCTGATGCGTCTGAATCTGATGGATGGAAAGGCCGGTCTGCCGAATACGAACCGAGAAATCGCCCAGGAAAGATCGAGGGCTTGCATGGTGCAGCATGACGCGAAGTCGAATATCGGATTGAAAACCAAGATCATTGGGCTTTTAGGAGCAGGTGCTGCTTGCGCTTGTCTTGGTGGATATCGCTTGGGCGTACCATACGCAAAAAGTAAGCGACCGAGGCGTCATGCTCAGGGTCGCGCATACTCGTCACGGAAATGAATGCGATATGGAAATTCGTTTCCATAAACCAAGATGCCATCAACCATTCTGCGGACGGATCATACGACTACAAGGGTCTGCACTGTGCTCTTGCCGAGGAAAGTAGCCACGTTTTTCGGACGATTCCGATTACTCGATCCGATTCACCCGTCTTTCTCCCCGCAATTTGAAGAACTCCCCGGACGTTTACGAGAAGGACCTTGGATTATTTTGCGGACAATGCCTTCGTCGGATGAATACTATGGTTTCTCCGATCAAGACGGGCAGTCTGCGTTCGCTACATTTCGGTCATGAGGAGTCTCGAGAACTGCACGGAATGTCATGGAGGTCCCGTTGGAGAGATCGATCCGACGGGGTTCCCGAAAAAGGCTGGAAGTCGGCGATATGGCGGAGTCGTAAGCGTGACGGTTCCTACCGACTGGTATTTCTCCAACATGTACGATGCCATCATTCGAGTGCTGTTCTTCCTCGCGACGATGGTCTGCATGGCGGGGATCGTTTACTTCGCGCTTACGCGCCTGGTTACGAATCCGCTTTCGAACCTGGGGCGGACGTTCGTCAAGATGTCGTCGAAATCATCGGGATCAGGTCTCGATACCGCCGTCGAACGCGTGCGTTCTGTCTATTCATCGACCGAGATAGACGATTTGCTTGCGCAATTCGAGCTTATGGCCGAAAGCCTATCGTCGATGTATTCTAGACCTCGAGTCGCAGGTGGAGGATCGGACGATGCGGCTTTCATCGCAAATGAAGAGCTCGAGCGCAGAGGCTGCATGTGGAGCGCATCAACGATCGGCAAAAGAAAAATCGGTTCAAATCGGATTTCCTTGCCATCGTAAGCCATGAGCTGCGGACCCCGCTCACTTCCATTCTCGCCTTTACCGACTTGATGGAGAAAGCGTTCCCCCGAGACAACGAGCTTGCGCGCACTCAGCTCGGAGAAATAGGGAAAAACGGACGCATTTTGCTCGAAATGGTCGACAACGTGCTGGAAACCGCGCGATTCAAGTCGGGTCTGAGAAGCTCAATCTGGAATGGATCGACTTGGGAGACGTGGTGGGCGTGGTCAGCCTCCAGCCGGTACTCTCGCCGAGAAGAAATCGATCGAATTCACCGTTGCCATAGATGCGGATGTGCCGGTTATCCGGGCGATTGGGAGAAGATCCGGCGGATTCTTGTGAACCTCGTCAGCAACGCGATCAAATTCACCGAAAGAGGAGGACGGTCCATGTCAGGGTTTCCTATGATGGACCCTCCGAATCGAGTTGCGCTTGAAGTCGTTGACGACGGAATCAGGATACCGAGGATAAATGGGACTTGGTTTCGAGCGGTTCTCTCCAGGAGAATATGTCGACGGTAAGGCGTTACGGTGGCAGCGGATTAGGATTGTCTCTGGTCAGGAACTGTCCCGAATACTGGGCGGATCCGTTTCCTTGATCAGCACGCCACCTGGTTTGGGCGGTACGTTCACGGTGCGACTGCCGATCAAGCGAGGAAGGTGACGTACGCGGCGAAGATCATGCTTATCGATGATGACGAGAGCCTGCAGATTCTCGTCGGGACAAATCGCGGCAAGGGATGGCTATGAATACTGCTGCGCTTCGAACGGCGTCGATGGGCTGGATATGTTGCGTGCTGAGCGCCCCGACTTCCTCGTTCTCGACGTCATGCTTCCACAACACGAATGGTTGAAATCTGCGAGCGCATCCGCGCCGAGGTCGAAGACTTCGGTTCTGTTCTGTCATCGAAGGGATATCGTCGACAAAAAGCATCGGATTCAAGGCAGGGGCTGATGATTATCTGGTGAAACCGTTTCAGCCTGTAGGGCTTTCCTTGCGTATCAAAGCGCATCTGAGACGCAGGGTTTCTACAGCACTCGAAACAGTTCTCGTGCTGGCGGCAGCCGCAGGTGTCTATCATGTGGAGGACCTGGAGATCGTTCCCGGGAAATACGAGGCGCGCCTTCGGGGAGAGCGGTCTCGCTTTCTGTGCGCGAGTTCGGGATTATTGGAGCTGCTTGCGTCCGATCCGGGAAACGTGTTCACCCGCGAGGCAGATCATCCGACATCTGTGGGGCGATGCCGCGGCTGCTGATCAAGCAGCATCACCGTGTTCGTGCGTAAAATCAGAGAAAAATCGAAGACGATCCGTCGCGGCCGCGCTACCTCACCACCGTAGGCGAGTCGGATACAGGCTTGCCGAAGACGGTATTTTTGCAAAACAAGGCCAGACCGATACGCGAAGCCCATCGAGCATGCGCATCCGCTCGATTGAATGCGAAGATTCGGTCGTATCCGGAGGCATTGCCGAAAGACAGCACTATAATGCGCGTGCAGCTAAGGATCTGCATCGACGGCTGTGCTCAGGAAGGCCCGGGAGCTCACCGCAGGCGATGATGCACGATCGGGCAGCATCCCTGACCGTGGAGGAGGGATGAAACCGCATGAATCAGAAGACGCTTGGAATCGTGGGATGGATAGCGACCTGCACGGCCATGCTCATGTACGCATAGCGTACTTCCCTCAGATCATCCACAACCCTGCATGGAGATAAGAGCGGTTTTCTGCGGCCTCTGGTTGCGGCAATCAATTGCACCTGATGGGTCAGCTACGGGTTTTTCCAGGAGAGAAGGACTGGCCCTATTGTCGTAGCTAATGTACCTGGCGTTATATTCGGCGCGCTCGCTGCTTTACTGCCCTGTAGCCGGCGCATCGAGAGTGCGCTCTCGAGAAGATCGTTTGAACGCGCATGCAGACGGATACTAGGATCTTGCCGTTAGATACGGGGCGCATCGGAAACCGAGTTGAGTGACGCATGAACTTCTTCTCTGAAAGACGGCATCATCGTGCGCTTCAATGAAGAGGACTACCTCGTTCATCTCAATGACGACAATAACTCCTACACGCTTGAGCGAGACGCCATCATCGACCATAACGTCTACGTGAACGGGGAGCGCTGACTATGGACTTCTATACGCTGACGGCCATCAAGTTCTCGCTGGGCATGCTCGTGATGATCCTCCAGATCAACATCCTCGGAAAAGCATGACTTCTCCTCAATACTCCGCTCAATCAAGTCCAGAATTACGTTTTGGGCGGCATCATAGGAAGGTGATCTACAATCCGTCGGTCACGGTGCTCCGGTTCTGATAGTTCTTCTCATCTGGTCGCTCGTCGTTGTGGCGGCGAAGCTCCTTTTCGGGGAGCAGCAAGACGTTCAGGCGGGTCGTCGCCTGCCGTCCTGAGCTTATCGTCTGCGATGGGGAGGTGGACGTCTCGCGCTGCGCCAAAGTCGGCCTTACGGCCGAGCAGCTTTGCAGAAGCCTGCGCGAGAACAGCATTTCAGCTCTTAAGGATGTGGAAGCGGCCGTCATGGAGACCGACGGCAGGGCTTACGATCCGCGCGGGCGGCAGCATAAAGCGATGGTTTGCTGCTGCCGTTGGCGAGCGACGGCCATCTGGTGCAGGATGGTCTGAAGCTTGCGGGCAAGGATGAGGCGTGGGTGATGGAGCAGATCAAAACGCAGGGATATACCTCGATGAAACAAGTCTTCCTAGGCGAGCTTGTGGATGGAAATCTTGAAGTGGTGCCGTTCTCTCGGGCTGTCGGACGCAAGGGTGAACCGTCGCGCCGTTCTCGCGCGGCCTTTTGGGGAAGCGGTTCTCCGGTCCTTACGATTTCAAGCTTCAATCCCATCGGTGTCATATCTCAGGGTTCCATCCGCGCGCGATGATTCACGCGAGGGCGCGCGCAGCTGCATGACCAAGGGTCCCATCCGCGCATGCAACGATTCATGCGAAACGGATAGGGGTCTGTCGTTCCTGCTGCTATTTTCGCACGCGGGTCGATGCGTTCGCGCAGCTTTGGCGAATTCTTCCTTGTAATCGACCGCCTGCAGATGGGGGAATGCGGCGAAGATGCGGCGCTCCTGGTCGTTGAGCTTGCTTTTGGAACGCATCGATCAGATCGGCAGGCGAGAGATCCACGCCGCGATCCTTCAAGCGCGGTACATGTCGCCGGCGACGCGGTTAGCGGGTATGCTGCGCAAAAGATCAAGCCCTTTGGACGCCGCTGCAGCCATGCCTTCGGTCGCGGCATTCTGAGGCAGCGCGTTCCTGACCCGTTCGAACGCCCTTCCTCGGCGGCAAGCGCTTCGTAGAGCGCGCGGGTGCGATCGGATACGCCCGCATAGAAAGGCATCGAAGCGCGCCCTCAGGTTCGCAAGTCCCGATGCCGGTGACGATGATGTCCGCGACGAACGCGACGAACGCGGCGCCTCGACGATGACGACGGCTTTGACGGAACGACTTCCGCCAAGCTCGCGAGCGCAGGATGGATGATGCGTATCACGACGATGCAGGCGACGCCGAACAGCATGAACCCTGCCAGGCAGACGCGTCCGTTGAGGTTGAGAAACGTCCGTCGTAATCCCACCAGCGCGCGTGGAAGATGCGCTCCATCGCATACGATGTGGCGTACTCCATGACGGTGCAGGTGCAGGCGCTCGCGAAGAAGAGGGCGATGGGGTTTCGCACATCGCCGAACAGAATCACCGCCGCAATGGCGCCGGCGCCGTAGATGGGGCAGTACGGTCCGTTCAGGAACTCAGCGGTTGATCAGCCGACCTTCCTTGAGGGAGCAATAGATGACCTCGAAAAGCCAGCCGCAGAAGCTGTAGAAGAGGAAGGACAGGAACAGAAGGGCGAGATCATAGGTCATTTGCAGGGCCCCTGAAGAACGCAAGGGCCGCTTTCGCGAAGCCCGCGACGGTTTCCTGCGTAGCGCAGATCTTGTCGGCGAGGGCAGAGGACGGCCGCTTCCTTCGTCGAAGGCGGCCGCAGATTCACGGGAAACATATGCCGTTCGATCACGTTGCGTTCTATGTCGTTGAGAACGAAGTCGCGCTCGGCATTGCGCAAGGCATAGCGCGCGTGCATCGTAGCATGACGGTGGTTCTCGGGGCCGGGAACATGCCAGTCGTAGAGGAAGTAGTCGTGCAGCAGGGCGCCGCGTACGAGCGAGCGCTCGTCGAGCCTGATATTCAACGCGCGCGCGATGCGGATGCTCATGCAGGCTGCGCCGACGCTGTGTGCGTAGACGCTGACGTCGCCATGCTGCATGAAGGTCTTCTCGAGCTGCATGCCTTCCGATGCAAGGATGTCCCGGCCGTGCGTGCGCACGACTTCGATCGGCGTTTCCATGCGTAGATCCTCGATATCGTCTTCGGCGCCTTGCTTGGCGCGCGGTCGTTCATTGCCGAGCTGAAAGTATACCGACTGCGTGCGGATGCCGTGTGACGGAACGGTTTCAGCCGGAAAACCCCACGCATGCGAGGCGGGCCTGCATGAGTGATCCATGCAGGCCCGCCCTGATGGAGGGAAGCCGCCCACAGCGCATCGCGCACGGTATGGGGAAGCGGACGCGCGGCGGCCGAGCTGCCGCAGCCGGCGGGAGATGGGTGGCGCACGCCGTCTAGCCGAGGAGCTCGGCGAGGTCGGCCTCGGGAGTGGTGGTCGGAGCGATCCGGTAGTTCTCGACCAGGAAGTTCAAAACGTTGGGGCTTACGAACGCCGGCAGGGTGGGACCGAGCTTGATGCCCTGGATGCCGAGGGACAGAAGCGTCAGCAGGATGCATACGGCTTTCTGCTCGTACCAGGAAAGCACCATGGACAACGGCAGGTCGTTCACGCCGCATTCGAACGCGCCGGCAAGGGCGACGGCGATCTGGATGGCGCCGTAGGCGTCGTTGCATTGGCCCACATCGAGCAGGCGAGGGATGGAAGTGCCGGGAACGCAGCCCAGGTCAAGGTCGTTGAAGCGGTACTTGCCGCAGGCAAGCGTCAGAATGACGGTGTCGGACGGGGTCTGCTTGACGAAGTCGGTGTAGTAGTTGCGTCCGTTGCGTGCACCGTCGCAGCCGCCGACCAGGAAGAAATGGCGGATCTTGCCGGCCTTGACGGCCTCGACGACGTCGCCTGCGATGGACAGGACGGTGCCTTGGCCGAAGCCCGTGGTCACCTTGGAGCCGCCGTTGATGCCGGTGAAGCGCTGGGTTTCGGAGTAGCCTCCCAGTTCGAGCGCACGCTCGATAACAGGCGTGAAGTCCTTGTCCGCGCCGATGTGCGGGGTGCCGGGGAAGGAGACCTCGCCGGTCGTGAAAACGCGGTCGGCATAGGATTTCGCAGGGGCATGAGGGCAGTTGGTGGTGAACAGGGATCGGCGCCGGGATGTTCGCGAACTCGGTGCGCTGATTCTGCCATGCGGTGCCGAAGTTGCCCGTGAGGTGCGGATACTCTTCAACTCAGGGATAGCCGTGGGCAGGCAGCATCTCGCTATGGGTGTAGACGTTGACGCCGCGGCCTTCGGTCTGCTCGAGCAGGGCCTTGATGTCGCCCAAGTCATGGCCGGTGATGACGATGAAGGGGCCGGCTTCGACGTCCAGAGTGACCTCGGTGGGCTCCGGCGTGCCGAACGCGCCGGTGTTGGCGGCGTCGAGCAGGCCCATGACGGCGAGGTTGACTTCGCCGGTCTTGATCACGAGCGGAAGGAGGGAATCCATGGAGCCTTCCTCGCCGAGCGCGGCAAGCGCCTCGAGGAAGAACGCGTCGGCGACGGCGTCGGTTTTGCCGAGAACGCGCGCATGGGATGCGTAGGCGGAGGTGCGCTCGCAGGCCGAAGAGGATGAGGGACTTGAGGGAGCGGATGTCCTCGTCGTCGTTCCAGATGTTTCGCGACGTCGTAATCGGCGGCGGCGTCGATGCCGGCCGCCGAAGCGAGCGCGGCGGACTCCGCATGTATGCGGTCGATGAGGGCGTTGACGGTCTCATCGTTGAAATTCACGTTGGTGACGGTGGTGAACAGGCCGTCGATGACAAGGCCGTAGGTCTCGTCCCGAGTGGCCTGCGCGCCTTTGGCGCAGGTGCGGGCGAGGCCGATGAGCGCGCCCGTAAGCTTATCCTGGTCGTCGGCGACCTCGGCGGTCTTGACCGCATACGCCGCGCATGGCCGGTGCAGGCGGTGCAGCTTGCGGTCTGCTCGCACTGGAAGCAGAACATCTCGTTGCTCATGGATTCCTTCTTTCTGTCCGTCCGGGACGCGATGCGCCTCAGAGTCCCCCAAAACGGTGATTCGAACGATAGGGACGATGAAGGCATCCGTATGTTGGCATGACAACATGTGAAGGGTCTCTTCAGGTTCGCCTGGGTAACTTCGAGGGAAGGAAACTGGCATGCCGATAAGGCGTCGACGTGCATGCGGATGCGTGTGCTTCGAGGTTTTGCAGAGAACGTATGGGGATGAACGGCACGTGATATACAGAAATCGGTTGAGCTACAATGAACCAGCATTTCGCAGGGCAGGAACCATGGTTCGTTCACGAGGAGTCCGATGGACCTTTCTCTTTTCTCCGTGCTTGACCAAGTGTCGGCGTACCCGTCGCTTTGCGGTGATCATCTTCCTCGTCATAGGCGTGACCGTGGTATCCGGTGCCACCGACGCCCCCAATGCCATCGCGACCGCCGTCGCCACGCGGTGCCTCAAGCCTTCCACGGCGCTATCCTCGCCGCCGTCTTCAACTTCGTCGGCCTTATCGGGATGACGTACATCTCCACATCGGTCGCCAGCACGATGTTCAACATGGTCGATTTCTCGGGCAATTCCCATCAAGCGCTCATGGCGCTCATGGCCTCGATGATAGGCTCCATCGTCTGGGGCGCGTTCTGCTGGGTGCTCGGCATTCCCCTGTTCGAAGTCCCATGCGCTCATTGCGGGCGTCACGGGCGGCGCAATCGCGCTCAACGGGTTCGAGGCGTCATCATCGGAGAATGGGCGAAGGTCATCTACGGCATGGTGTTCTCGCTCGTCGCAGGTTTCGTGCTGGGCCTTATCACGGTGAAGGTCGTGACGCTTCTGTTCAACGGCGTGTCGAAGCAGTCCGGCAACAAGGTGTTCGCCGCGATCCAGGATGTGCTTGCCTGCATGCTCGCGTTCCTTCATGGCGCGCAGGACGGCCAGAAGTTCATGTCCATAGGCATCATGGGCATCATGCTCAGCTTCGGCACTGGACACGACGGGCGTGCACGGTTTTCCTCTGTGCTCATGATCCTCTGCTCTCTTGCCATTTCCGCCGGCACGTTCATCGGCGGCAAGCGCATCATCAAGTCGGTCGCCATGGATATGGTCGACCTTGAAATCTACCAGGGGCTTTCCGCGTCGGTCACCACGACGTTCACGCTGTTCTTCTCGTCCATGACCGGTATGCCGGTGTCCACCTCGCATTGCTCGACTTCGGCCATCATGGGCGTCGGAGCAGGCAAGGGCTTCAAGAACGTGAACTGGTCCATCGCGCGCAACATGCTGCTCGCCTGGGTCCTCACGTTTCCTGCGTGCGGCGTCATCGGATTCGTGCTGGCCCGCGTTTTCATCCTGGTGTTCTAAACGGCTTCGTCGGGCGACGTTCCGGAACGCGTGTCGATCGAGCTTTTTCGCGCGGGACATGCTCGAGCTTCGCGGCGGTATCGTCACGAGCCTTCTGCGCCATCCGTCCGCTTGCTAACGTCGCAGACAGGGATGCGTTATGAAGAATGAACCCTGTCATTTTCGAAAAGAGCAGCATGGGCGCATTCATCGGACTCTGTCCTTTCCTTCTCTTCATCGTCGTGGTCTTGGTCATACTCGGGTCTTCCGGGCGGGCCTCATCTACGTCGTGCAGCAGCAGACCTTCGTCATCATCGAGCGTCTGGGGCAAGTTCAACCGCATCACGGGGCCCGGCCTGCGTGAAGATCCCGTATTTCGAGCGCGTGGCGAAGCGCGTCGATATGCGCACGAACCAGGGTGTCGTTCCGCATCGACGCCAAGACCAGGACAACGTCACCGTGACGATGGATATCGCCGCGCAGTACCACGTCAACCAGAGCTGGGGCCAGATCCCGCAGGAGTCGGGCGTCTATCGCAGCTACTATATGCTGGTCGATCCCGTCGCGCAGATGAGCTCGTATCTGATCGATGCGCTGCGCAGCTCGGTGCCGAGCTACACGCTCGACGAGGTGTTCGAAAGAAGGATTCCATCGCCTCCGACTGAACGCCACCGTGTCCGCCCTCATGATCTCTGTACGGTTACGACCTAGTCGGCACGCTCATCACGAGCATCGCGCTTCCGAAAGACGTTGAGCAGAGCATGAACCGCATCAATTCCGCCCAGCGCGAGCAGATCGCTGCGCAGTCTTTGGCAGAAGCCGAGCGCATCAAGATCGTGACCGAGGCCAAGGCGTCCGCCGAGGCCATGGAGCAGGCCGGGCGCGGCATCGCGGCCCAGCGCAAGGCCATTGCCGACGGCATCGCCGATTCGCTCGAGGTCATCAACGGTCCGCGTGTCCGCCAACGAGGCGAACCAGCTCTCCTGTTCACGCAGTGGACCGACATGATGAACGAGTTCGCGAAGACCGGCAAGGCTCCACGGTGGTGCTCCCGAGCGACTTCACGCAGACCTCGTCCATGTTCGAGCAGATGCTCGCGGCCGGATCGACCCTGCCGAAGGAGAAATAGCCGAATCCGATATCGGGAACCTCGAGAACCCGGACGTCGCTTCTCTCGGAGCGCGTCCGGGTTCTGCTTTCTTCGGCTCCGTATCGCTTTCGGACATCCGAATCAGGCATCGAACGCGGCGGCATCCCATCGGCGCAGCGGCGGTTATCTTGATGCTCAAAGTATCATCGCATCGCAAACCTTTGCGAAGTCCGTGCGCATATATGCATGTCGTTGAGTACACTTGCGAATGCTGCGTCCAGAATGCGATTCGGCCATTTCATGCGGCTCGACGACCGAACGATCGAAGGTATGGGGGAAGGCGCCTATGCGTGACGTATGCATCATCGGGGCAGGGAATAGCGGGTTGCGCGTGCGCACGGTACCTTGCGTTCTACGATATGGATGTGGTCGTGGTGGACGAGGCGTACGACGTTTCGTGCGGCACGACGCGCGCGAACAGCGGCATCGTCCATGCCGGCTACGATCCTGCGCCCGGTACGGCGAAGGCTCGCTACAACGTCGAAGGCTCGCGCATGCATCCGAAGCTTGCTGACGAGCTCGGCTTCGAATTCGAGAGGTGCGGGATCGCTCGTCGTCGCCTTTTTCCACGAAGATTCCCACGCTCGAAGGCCTTCTTGAGCGCGGCGTGGCGAACGGCGTCGAAGGCCTTGAGATTCTGGATGCCGATGCGCTGCATGCCAAGGAGCCGAATCTCGCGCCCGAAGCCGTCGCGGCGCTTTGGGTTCCGACCGGCGGCATCGCCGACCCATACGGCGCCTGTCTCGCCTTCGCGGAGAATGCGGCCGACAACGGCGTCGCGTTCTCGTTTCTGACGCGCGTCGAGGGCGTCAGAGCGTGCAGGGACGCCTGGCGGGTGCATGCGGTTCGCACGGATGCAGGCGATGCATCGGTCGCCGAGGCGATCGACATCGAAGCGCGTTTCGTGGTCAATGCGGCGGGTCTTCATGCCGCCGAACTCAATAATATGGTGAGCGCGCATGCGTTCGCGATCACGCCGCGCGTCGGCGAATATCTTCTGCTCGATTCCGTCTGGGGGCGACGCGTTCCATTCCACGGTGTTCCAGGTTCCCACCGCTGCCGGCAAGGCGTGCTCGTCTCCCCGACGACCGGCGGGGCATATCATCGTCGGTCCGAACGCCGTGCCGCGCGCCGACGCCGACGCCACGTACACGACGCCCGAAGGGCTCGACTACGTGGCGCTCACGCGCGCAAGACCTGGAAAGATCTTCCCCGCCCGCGATGCCATCACCAACTTCGCCGGCCTGCGCGCCTCGTGCGTCGAGGATCCCTGACTACATCGGGGAACCCGACGACGCGCCGGGATTTCTTTCAATATCCTCGGATTCGATTCTCCAGGCTCGACCGCGGCGCCTGCCGTCGGCAAGGATATCGCCGACGCCATCGTGACGCGCATGGCCGCTCCTCGCAGGGAAGGGCACGATCCGCACCGCGCAGCTGCCTGTCGATTTCTCTCGCTTGGACGACGAATCCCGCGCACGGCTCGTGGCCGAAGATCCCGCATGGGGGCGCATCGTCTGCCGCTGCGAATGCGTGAGCGAGGCGGAGATCGCCGCCTGCGTGCATTCGCCGGTGCCGGCGCGCACGACCGATGCCGTCAAGTGGCGCACGCGCGCCGGCATGGAGCCGCCGCCAGGGGCTTCTGCCTGCCGCTCGTCGCCGACATCATCGCGCGTGAAACGGGATGCGACATCACCGAGATCCGCAAGGCCGCCCGGGCTCCGAGCATTCGTTCGGGCACCGCGGCTGCTTCGACGACCTGCCGACGGTCGTTCTGGAAGGAGGCCGCGCATGAGGCGTGATGTAGGCATCGCGATCATCGGCGGCGGTGCGGCCGGCCTTGCGGCGGCGGTCGCCGCATACGATGCGGGCGTGGAGGACGTCGTGATCTTCGAACGGGAAGACGCGACGGGCGGCATTCTGAAGCAGTGCATCCATAACGGGTTCGGCCTGCATCGCTTCAAGGAAGAGCTGACCGGTCCCGAATACGCTGCGCGCGAACTTGCAGCTGCGGAGATGCGCGGCATCGGAAATCGAATACGAGGCATCGGTCCTGTCGCTTTCGCGCGACCCGCGTCTTGAGCGTCGTAAGCCCACGTTAGAGCATGCTCGAGGTCCATGCGAGGCGGTCATCCTCGCCATGGGTTCGCGCGAACGCACGCGTGGGGCGCTGCGCATCCCTGGGCGCTCGGCCGGCAGGGCGTCTACACCGCCGGCACCGCGCAGCACATGATCAACCTCGAGGGCATCATGCCCTGCAGGAGATCGTGATGCTCGGATCGGGCGACATCGGCCTGATCGTCGCGCGCCGTCTCGCGTACGAAGGCGCGCATGTCAAGATGGTGCTCAACCGTTCGCATATCTCGAGCGGCTTGAAGCGCAATATCGTGCAGTGCCTGGACGACTACGGCATTCCGCTGCGCCTGCTGCATACCATCACGTCCATCCACGGTACGAGCCGCATCGAAGCGGTGGGCGTATCGCAGGTCGACAAGGAGACGAAAGCGGCCATTCCCGGCACGGAAGAGATCATCCCGTGCGACACGCTGCTGCTCTCCGTCGGACTCATTCCTGAAAACGAGCTGAGCCGTCAGGCGGGCGTCGCGATCGATCGCGGTTCGTCAGGGGCATCGGTCGACGAGACGTACCAGACCACGATCCCCGGCATCTTCTCTGCGGGCAACGTCTTGCATATCCACGATCTCGTCGACTTCGTATCCGAGGAAGGCGGGGGCGCAGGCAAGGCGGCGGCCGCATTCGTGCTGGCCGGCGGTGGGTCGCGGCGTGCATCGGAACAGGCGCACGACGCAGGCGATATCGTCGCGTCCGCACGCGTAAGCGCAGGGTCGGGCGTGAGCTATGTGGTTCCGCAACGCGTGTCCCGCCCGGGCGGCATCCAAGTGCTCATGCGCTCGCGTGCGTCGCATCTCATAAGAAGGCGTCCATCGTGGTGCTTGCCGACGGCGCCGAAATCAAACGATTCAAGCGCCCCGTCATGGTTCCCGCCGAGATGTCCGAGATCAGGATCGCCCTCGCGTCATCGCCGGCCGTTCGGCCATCGAGGTGCCATCGAAGGGAGGAGGAGCATGGCTTCCGTTCGACATTTCACTGCGTGAGCTGTCCGATCGGTGCGAGCTCGACGTCGCTGTCGACGACGAAGGCGCCGTCGCCTCGGTCGCGGGCAACACCTGCAAGCGCGGCATCACGTACGCCATCGATGAAGTGACCGACCCGAAGCGTGTCCTCACCTCGCTCGTCCGCGTGGACGGCCGCACGATGCCCGCAAGCGTCAGATCGGCCTCGGCCGTTCCTAAAGCCCCTATTCCCGATTGCATCGAAGCCCTTTGCGCTCCGTTGACATCATGCCTCCGGTGCGCATCGGCGATGTGGTCCTGGCAAACGTCTGCGGCACCGGCGTCGACGTCATCGCCACGCGGAACATGGACCGATGAGACGCTCGCCCTCGAACGATGATTGCATGAAGAAGCCCGTCGGCGGTCGCCGACGGGCTTCATGTTCGGATGCCGCGGGCAGAAACGATGGAACCGTCCCGACCGCAGCATGGATGAGCTTGATCCATGCTGCATCTCTGATGCGTCTACAGTGTCCAGCTCCAGGTGCTGGCATCGAGCGGCGTGCGCCAATCGCATGCGCCGCCTGCCTTCTTTTTCGCCATGTTGATGAGCAGATTGATGCCTTCTTCGAACGTCTCGTCGGTGTAAGCGTGGATCTTCTCGCGATTCCAAGGAGCATCCGCGTCGCCGTCGGTGATGCGGCGGCCGAGCGAAAGGTACATCTCGTTGTCGATGAATCCGGTGAAATAGGGCTGAAGACCCAGAACAGCCGCGTGAAGATCTCTTCGGGCACGCCTGGTCCATGTGCAGCTGATACGTATGGCGCGCGAAATGATCGGGCCAGGGGATGGACTCGACAAGCGTCATGCGGCGGATGTTCGGGTGCGCTTTGAACGTCTGATGCATCGAGCGGAACTCGCGGCGCACGGTGTCTTCCCAGTATTCCTCGGGAATCGGATGGTTGTCGATCTTATTGAGGAGCATGGAGAACACGGTGCAGAGCAGCGTGCGCTTCGAAGGGAAATACGTATAGATGCCCATGGGGCTTATGCCGATTTTCTGGGCAAGCTCGCGCATGGAGAAGTTCTCGATGCCGATCTCGTTGATGAGATCGAAGGCGCAGCGCCCGATCTGCTCTCGGGAGAACGAAGGGGGAGAGCCGGGTTTCTTCATGTAGACACCTGAATCCTGTCATAGCCTTGGTGAATGGATGTACGACGCTATCAACACGCATGAGGCAATCCATGTATACGATAGGTGAATTTCTAAACTACGGCTGGTCCTATGTCCATCGGTTTTGTCTCGAAAATGGGGTATTTACTTCGTATCGTGTACGTCGCGTAATCCGGTATTTCCCTTTCGAGGCCGCTTTGCCCCGACGCATGCATCTGCTGCGCTCGGCGTGTGGTGCACGCGAGGCACGTTCCGGCGCCGTTGGTCTCGGTTCGCGTCGAGGTATGCGGAGGTTCGAGCCAATCGAGCGATTCCGAACAGGAATCGATGCTCTGTCGACGGCATTTCGCTGCAGCTTGCCTCCGTTTGCCGATAGTTTCGTTCTTTCCGCCGTTTTCGAAGGTAATGTCGCACACCTTAGACACCAAGATGCTCTGCTTAAAGAATCGAAGGGAGCTATATTCACCTTTAAACCTAGCGGTATTATAGGTAGTTTTCTTCGATTCGGTCGGAGTCTGAAGCGAATGCGGCATGCGATCCGGGCTTCGACGTCGGTTAGGGTGAGACAGGTTTTACCGATATCTCTGGCAGCACGTTCGTCTCGAATCTGTTTCCGAAGGGCATCCCATAAGGCCATCGGCATGGGAGGAGGATTCGCATGGCGGAGAACAGCGAAGCCGTCCGCGCAGGAGCGGGCATCGAGCAGTTCGGCTACAAGCAGGAACTGAAAAGAGGGCTGGGACTGCGCGACGTCGTCTTGTACGGCGTGCTCTTCATGGTCATCATCGCCCCGCATTCCATTTACGGTCTGGTGGACTTCCAGTCCCAAGGCATGCCCACGCTCGTCTACATCATCGGCTTCATCGCCATCAGCTTCACGGCCTTGAGCTATATGCGGATGAGCAATCGCTTTCCCATCGCGGGATCGGTGTATTCTATGTGCAGCGCGGCATCAATCCCCATGTCGGCTTCATATCCGGCTGGCTCATCCTGCTCGACTACTGCATCTCTCCCGCGTTGCTGTACGTCATCGTGGCGAACTGGGGGACGTTGCTGATTCCGGGCAGCCCGTGGTATGTGTGGGTCATCGCCTTCGTCGCGTTCAATACGTTCGTGACCATTCGCGGCATATCGATGACCAAAGGCATCGATATCGTCATCTTCATCATCGAGATCCCGCCGTCATCGCCTTCGTCGCCTTGGGCTGCAAATTCATCTTGGGAGGCGGCGGTGGGCGCCTTCACGCTCGATCCCATCTATCGCCGGGCAAGGTTGACGCGCATTTCATCGCGGCCGGCATCTCCATCGCGGCGCTGAACTTCCTCGGTTTCGACGGCATATCCACGTTGGCGGAAGAGACCGAGCAGCCCGAGAAGAACATCGGGCGCGGCATCATGATCGCATTGACGCTCATCGTCGTCGCGTTCATCGCCCAGACCTATATTGCCGCCCTCATTCAGCCCGATTGGGCGAATATCGATCAGGACAATGGCTTCTTCGTGGGCGTCGCGCTCATCGGCGGGCCCGTGTTCCAGAAGATCATGCTCGTCATCAATATCGTGGCCGTCGGCATCGCGAACATCATGAACGCCCAGACCGCTCGCCTCGCGCCTGCTGTACGGCATGGGCCGCGACAAGACCATTCCCGCCATCTTCGGAAAGGTGCATTCGAAGTATCAGACCCCGTACGTGGGCGCACTGTTCATCGGCGCGATCGCGCTCATCCTATCGCTCTTCCTGGATATGGGCGCGCTTGCCACGCTCGTCAATTTCGGTGCGTTGAGCTCCTTCGCCATGCTGAACTTCGCCGTGTTCTGGTTCTTCTTCATCAAGGAGAAGAGGCGTGCAGGCATCGGCAACATCGTGAAATACATCGTCTGCCCCTGGTTCGGCATCGTGATTCTCGCCTACGTCTTCACCGGTTTCGACATGCTGACCTACACGGTCGGCGTGAGCTGGTTCGTCATCGGTCTGATCGTGGGCGCCGTGAAGTCGCGCGGATACAAAGAGGTGCCCGACGCGTTCAAGAACCTTCAGTTCTGAGCCGCCCGTTCACGCGGCTTGTGCGGCCCTCGACGCGTGTCTGCGCTCGTCGGGGCCGCGGCGTCGTCAGCGGACCTCTTCGGCGTATGCCTTGAGCGCAGCGAGGTCGATGCGCAGCTCGCCGCGCGAACGTTGGACGATTCCTCGGCCCTCGAGCGACAGGATGAAGCTTGTTGCAGGTGGTCACATGCACCATGAGCAGCTGCGAGCGTCTTGATCGTAAGCGTGCAGGGAACGATGTAGATGCCGTCGTCCGTGGGCGTGCGCGTCGCGCAGAGCTTGTCGGCCCACATGGTGAAACGCGCGATCGCGCTCTGGTTGCCCGTACCGCTTATTCGATGTCCGAACTGGGCGAATGACATATGGTAGACATAGATGAGCTCGAAGAAGATATCCTTATCCTCGCGTATGAGGTCGTACAGCTGGTTCTGCGTGAAGGCGTAGAGCACGGTGTTCTTCACTGCGGTGAAACGTGCGGCGTAGTCCCCGATGCTGGCGAGGCCGTTGTATTCGCACATACGAACGCATTGCCGGCGTTCCGCTGGTACACGAAGACGCCTTCCCTCGATTCTTGCATGAAGGTGATGCGGATCCGGCCTTCGTCGATGTAGTAGTAGTACAGGTCGTCGGGACCGTTCGCCTTCTGGCGCAGCATCTCCCCCTTGAAGAGCTTCTTCTTTTTCGCCCGGTCGATATAGCGTGCGATTTTAAGCTGCCTGAACGGTCGGTCCGGCATGAGAATCGCACCATAGTCCTGCTGCGTGGCCATAACCCCCGTCATGCCTTCGACCTTTCCCCTCTATGCGATTGTAGGGTCTTGCGGCGTGCGTCGCAATTGCGTGGCCGCCTGTTTCGGAACTCCAGCGAAAAGACTGGTCGACGCCATGTTTTCGACCTTGCGTACGCCAGCGTGCGATGTATGCATATGCATATTGAATGACTGATTCATAAAGATATCGTGAAGATCATTAGAGGCCCGGCATGACGACCCGCCGCTCCAGGGAAGGAGCGATCATGGCGAGGTATGGCATGGCCATCGACCTACGTCGATGCGCAGGATGCGGAGGGTGCGTCGTCGCGTGCCAGATGCAGCACAATCAGAGAGCCCGGGCGTTTCATGGAACGTTCCGATTCGTACGAGTGGGGCGACGAAGTGAAATCCGGTCGAACCCATGTGCCGCATGCCTCGCATGTAATGCGACGATCCGCCGTGCGTGCATGCGTGCCCGACGGGCGCGAGTACGCAGCTCGACGACGGAATCGTCGTGGTCGACTACGACGCGTGTATCGCATGCGGATTCTGCATCTCCGCCTGTCCGTACCAGACGCGACGCATCAAGAGACCGATGCGCATTTCTTCGGCGCGTATGCGCCCGCGTTCTACGAGGTCTTCGGCGCAGAGGAGCATGGTCGGGAGAAAATGCATCTTCTGCGAAGAGCGGCTTGCGGAGGGCTTGAAACCCGCCTGCGTATCCACCTGTCCCGGCAAGGCACGGTATTCGGATCGACGGGCTTCGACATCATCCATCCCGAAGGCGCCTTCGCCGAAGACGCGCCGGTCGAGATCAAATTCACGTACTGCGACATGTGCAACCATATTCCTGAGTGCGGTATCGCCGCATCGATCGGTGACGGCAGGTCGTGCGCGTCGAAGCGCGCGCGACGGAAGGGTACCGGGCCGATCCCATCTGCGCCAAGGGGATCGCTGTCTGCAGGAGCTCTGATGACCCCGAACGTCTGCTCTATCCGATGGCGCGCACCAACCCCAAGGGTACGGGCGCGCCTGAGTAGGAGCCGATATCCTGGGACGACGCCTATGCGCGCATCGCGGCGGAATTCAATCGCGTGAAAGACGATTACGGTGCCGACAAGGCGTTCTTTCATCGCGGAGATCCTCATGAGTTTCGCGGGCGATGCAGCGCGTCGCGACTCGCTTCGGATCGCCCTCATGCGGATTCGAGAGTCTCGACCTGCGCGGCCGCGACATGGATGTCGACGTTTCACGCCTCGGGTCGCTCAGCATGGGGTCGATCCTACGCCCGATTCGAAGTCGTGCCTCATCTGGTCGCTTAATCCCGCCTGGTCCCAGCCCTACCGTTTCGGCGCTATGATGGATCGGAAGGAGGACGGTTGCAAATTCGTCGTCGTGGATCCGCGCATCACGCCGACCGTGACGGGCTTGGCCGATATCCATCTCCAACTTCGTCCCGGCACCGACGGCGCCCTTGCCCTCGGCTTCATCAACATCATGATTCGCGACGGGCTTTACGACAAAGACTTCGTCGAGAACTGGACCGTCGGCTTCGATGAGCTCCGCGAGCTCGCTCTCCGGGCACACGCCCGAGAAAGGTCGAGGAAATCACCCGTTCCCATGGCGAAAAGCTCGAAGCGGCCGTGAGGCTCGTCTGCGAGAACACGCCCGCTACGTTGGTGAGCAGCTCTGCCGGCGCATGCCACGCGACCAACGTGGGCCATTTCGAACGCGCCGTCTTCTCCATCATTGCATTGACCGGCTGCATAGACGTGCCCGGCGGTCTGACCATGCCGACAGGAGGCCTGCCCTTCGACTACACGGCGAGCACCGCCGATTTCCGTATGGAGAAATCGTATATGGAGCAAGGCCTGCAGGACATCAGGCCCGACAAGGACGATTTTCCCGTCTGGGCCAAGTATTTCAAGATGATCCAGGTGAACAGGCTTCCCGAGATGGTCGCTGACGGGCGTCTGAGCAGGCGTTCTTCTGGGCGCCAATGCGATGATGTGGTTCTCAGACGCCGGAATACCAGAAAGCCATCGGCGATACGGAATTCACGGTTGCCATCGATTACTACGATGCGCCCATGGATCGCACGATTATGTCGACATGATTCTGCCGGCGGCGATGTGCTACGAGCGCATGGCTCCGTTCGCCATCTTCGGCCGCAGGATCTTCCTCCGCGAACCCGTGGTCAAGCCCGCAGGCCAGGCGCGAGAAGACTTCCGCATCATCCTCGAAATGGGGTGCGCGCTCGGTTATGAGGAGGAGTGCTTCGGCGGCGATGTCGAAGCGGCGCTCAACGACATGCTTGAAAAGGCCGACCTCGGCTGCACCGTGGACGACCTGCGCGCGCATCCCGAGGGAATCGAGATTCCCGGCGGCAATCATGACATCAGGAAGTACGAGAGCGGCAAGATCCGCAAGGACGGCAAACCTGATTCAAACACGCCGAGCGGCAAGATCGAATCTGTCTCCAACGTGCTTCAGGATCTAGGGCTTCGAAGGACGTCACATCTATGAAGAGCCGGTGTACAGCCCGGTCAGCACGCCCGATCTTGCGCAGACGTATCCGCTCGTCCTCAACACGGGCGGCCGCGCGCCGTACTACACCCATTCGAAGCTGCGCAACCTTCCGTGGCTGAACCATTCATGCCGAGGCCGGTCGTACGGCTGCATCCGTTCGATGCGAAGCGAGCGCGGCATCGGCGACGGGGAGCAGGTGCGCGTATCCCAACCAGTTCGGCGAGGTGGTGGTGAACGCCGAGGTCACCAACATGGTCCTTCCGGGCGTCGTGGACGTGCTCCATGGCTGGCACCGGGCCGACATCAACTCTGCTGACGTCGCGCGACTTCGATCCCATCACGGGATTTTCCGCCTTTCCGCTCGGCGCTTTGCCGGTGAAAGCACAGGCGAAGGCTATCCGTCCCCGAAGGCCATGGAGGATCGCCGGATCTCGGGTTTCCAGCGCGTCGCGACAAGCTCGGACGCATGAATCGGCCGCCTTTCGCTGCAGGCGACGGCGGCCGATCTCGAAGATGATGGGCACGCAGGAATGCGGCGGACGAGAGTGCGAAGCCGTCTATGCGGCATTGCAGGAGCAGGGCAGCTTACCGGCGCAATGCGGGCGCGTCGCGCCCTCCTTGAGCTCTTTCCTGCAGAAAGGGCAGGTGGGGTGGTTTATGGCCTCTTCCTTTGATCAAGCGGTTCTTGAATTCGTTCACGGCCTTGATGAGGAAGAACACGACGAGCGCGATGATCAGGAAATTGATGACGGCGCTGATGAAGGCGCCGAAATCGATGCCGTTCTCGGTGCCCGGCACGGGGATGGTGAGTCCCGCGACCTCGGCGCCGCCGCCCGTCACCAGCTTGATGAACGGGTTGATGATGTCGTTGGTCAGCGATGCGACGATCGCGGTGAAATGCGCCGCCGATGATGATGCCGACGGCCATGTCCGTCGACATTGCCTTTGGAGATGAATTCCTTGAACTCGTTCACGATCTTCATGGGGTCCTTCTTTCTCGGTTTCGATTCGGCAACGCGGGCTGGCGAAAGGAATGCCGGGTTCGTCTCGCCGTTCGCGTCGATTCACGTGCAAGCGTCCGCTAGGTGAGCTCGGTCTGCGATTCGTCGGAAAGCCCGAACGTCCGTGCCGAGACGGTTTCAAGCGAAACGGCTCCCATGGCGCATGCGTTCACGCAGGCGCCGCATCCGATGCAGTACTTCGGGTCGAAGTCGAGATCGCCCGTCTCGGGGGAGATGCTGCGCGCTCCGGTCGCGCAGACCTTGACGCAGTCATGGTTTTCTATGCAGGCATGCGCATCGGTCGCGCTGATGGTGAGGCTGACGGCATCCTCGATGCTGCCTTCGGCGACGATGGATTCGGAGAAGGCTGCGCCGCCGCGGCATCATAATGCGTTTCGTGCGTCCTGCGTCGGCATACGGATTGACGATCTCGCCATCGCGAAGCTTAAGCTTCTCCTGCATGCGGCGCCTCTCGCGCGTGCGATACATTTCCTTGAGGGCATCGGAGCTCTTCAGAGATCGACGTCCGCTCACCACATCCAGGGCATCGTTCTTCAGGCTGCCGAAGGCTTCGCGGCGTCCATAGCGTTCAAGCGCCATGTCGGCCTTGCTCTGCCGTTCGGGAATCTCGCGATCGTACCGTATTTCGCGCCCGGTCCATTCCTGGGCCAGGTCCATCGCGTGCGTGTAGAGCATCTGCCCGCGCTCGGGGGCGATATCGCAGTCTTCGCAGTAATGCAGGTCGCAGGCGACGCAGAGCGGGATGTTCTCCGCGAGGAGCAGCGTCCAGAGCTCGGGCGGGATGCAGGCAAGGCAGGGAAGCACCGTGACGTTCTCGGCGGGCTTGAACCCGGGAAAGATATTTTCTTTGCAGGTCAGATAGACGATTTCTCCGCGCATGGCGACGCGGCGCAAATGCTCGTACAGCCTGCGCGTGTTCGTGGTCGACGAGGTGAAGGCATCGCAGACGCCCATGCAGATCCCGCATTTCGTGCAACGTTCCTCGTCGATGACAGGTGCGGACGCGTCATCGGGAAACGAGATGGCGTCCACCGGGCATGCGAGCGCGCAGCGCCTGCGCGATGAGGCCGCTGAGAGCCGGACGCAGAGTTCGGGAAGCGCGATGATCTTCACTGCGAAGCGAAGACGCGCTCGAGCGTCTGAATCGATGCGTGCGAGCACGTCGGCGCGATCCATGAGCCTCGATGGATTCGAACAGGGGCGGCGACACCATGTTTCCGCAGACCGCTACACGCAAGGGCTGGAACAGGAGCTTGGCTTTCATATCAAGCGTCTCGACGAGCGCGCGGCAAGCGTTTTGCAGAGGATCGCAGGCCCAGGGGAATCGTCTCGTCGGCAAGCACCGCGCGGCAGGCGCGCAGCGCTTCTTCGGCGCGGGCGCCTTCCTTCAGCAGCACCTTCCGAACCGACGTCTCGTCCAGATCGACATGCGGGCCCCAGAACAAGTAGGGAAGCTTCTGGGCGCATTCGGACAGGCGCGTCTCGCGCTCGGCGAGCAGCGGATAGGAGCCGTGCATACCATTCGGGGCGTTCGTCGATGTCGGATTCGGTCGCGCCGGCCTCGATGAGCCAGGGGCGCGACAGACGCACCCAGGCATCGGGGTCCATGCGTTGGATGTACTGCCCGTTCATCCAAGAAAGCTTGGTCTCGTCGAAGACGGCGTCCTTTTTCGTGATGCGGTCGAGCGAGAATGCCGAGCACAGCACGTCACGCGGAATGATCGTGGTCTCGCCGTCGAGGCTCCAGCCGAGAAGCGCGAGGAAATTGACCATGGTGTCGGGCAGATATCCCTGGTCGCAGTATTCCTCGACGCTCGTGGCGCCATGGCGCTTTGAAAGCTTCTTGCCGTCGGCGCCGAGGATCATCGAAAGGTGAGCGAAGGTGGGGACCGCGTATCCCAACGCCTCGTAGATGAGTATCTGACGCGGCGTGTTGGACAGAATGGTCGTCGCCGCGTATGACATGCGTGATGCCCATGTTCGCATCGTCGCAGACCACAGCGAAATTATGCGTAGGGTGCCGTCCGAGCGCACGAGGATCATGTCGTCCATGACGTCCGCCGGGGAAAGCTCATGGGGCCGTATACGGCGTCGTCGAATTCGATCGGACCGCGGTCGTCGGGAACTTTCAGGCGCCAGACATGCGGCTCTCCTGCTTCGATGCGTGCCTGGCCTCGCCGGATCGATATCGCGGCATGCGCGGTCAGCAGCCGCCGTGGCGCGCCGCCGCAGACCTCCGCGGCCGCGCGCTTCGCGTCGAGCTCCTCCTTCGTGCAGAAACGATACGCGGCGCTCTGGCCTTCAGATCCTCGAGCGCATGCGCGTAGGTTTTCCATGCGCGGTCTGACGGTACGGGCCGTGAGCGCCGCCGACTTCGAGCCTTCGTCCCAATCCAGCCCGAGCCATCGCATGGCGCGGAGAATGATCTGGGTGTTCTCTTCGGTCGAGCGCTCAGGGGTCGGTGTCTCTCGATGCGCAGCACGAAGGCGCTCCGTCGCGCGGGCGAATGCCCGGTGTAGATGGCCGCGCGCTCCGCCGATGGGAGCTTGCCGGTGGGCGACGGTGCGAAGCGCACCCGTACGGGTTCATGCGCATGGGATGGGACTCCTTCTGTCAGCGCGTGGCGGAGACGTCGCGCGGGCGCATCGAGCGTGCGACGATGCCTATGATGGTACAAAGGATGCAGGCGGAAACGGTGGCGCACAGCCAGACCTCGCCCATGCCGATCCAGAACTTTTCGGGATACATGCAGATGAGAAGCGAATCCCATGAGAATGTCCAGGTGCCTGCCTGGAAGAAGAGCGAATGAAACGCCGTGAAGAACCCGTAGTCGACCGCGATCCAGATCGCGATCACGGCGAAGGCGCCGACGACGATGCCCGCGGCCGACATGAGCGCGCTGCCGAGGCTGCGCGACCCATGGCGCGCGCCGACGATGACGCATGCGGCGAGCGCCGCGAGCGACGATGTCGAGCGTGAATCGGGCGGACGATATCACATCGTGGCAGTCGTCGAGGTGCGCCAGCGCATCTTCGTTCAGCACGTACTGCTCGCCGGCGTGATTCAAGGCGAACATGACCTGCTCGGGCGATGCAGAGGCAAGATTGCTCGGAAGGTTCGGAGCGCCGGGGATGCGGTCGCGATTGTCGTTCATGACCGAGACGTTGGCTCTGGTTTCCGCCGCGATGAGCGCGTTGAGGTCGTGGCTGCGCACGGTGTAGTCCCGTGGCGACGGAGCTCACTGAGCTCCCCGCGGTTGAAGGGCGACGAATCCGCGGTCGAGTACTTCCGGAGCATTTCGGTGATGCCGCGGGCAGGGCGCGAGGCGAGGGAATCCCGCGTATACGAGCGTGACGGCGACGAGCACGGCGCAGGCGCTTCCACGCGCCTCAGTCAAAGCCTCCGTGTCTGTCCCTGCATGGTCTTCTCGGTCATGCGTTTCCCTCGTCTCGCTTTCAGTCCACCCGAGATGCTGGCGGCGGTCAGGCCGCGCGTCGCCTGCTGATGATGGGGTTGGTCCCAGGCGCAGAAGATGCCCGCGAAGCGTCCGTTGTAGACGTAGATGCCGGACATGTTCCCGCACGACACGGTCGAGCGCGTCGTGAAGTCCTCCTCGTCGCCGTACAGCCCGATCGCGGGCGTGCGGTAGAGGGTGCAGTAGGTCTGCGCGAGGAAGGGCGATCCTGCGGCGCCGCCTGCGTGCGCGGCGACGATCTCTTTCCATTCCGTCTGGTCGAAATCCTTGCCCGCGAAGACGTCGTGCGAACCGTATTCGTCGGTCGGCTTGATGATCCATTCGTCCTTGTCGGCGATGACGCGCGCGACGTCCACGTGCTCGTCGTCGAGGAACGCGGTGAAGGGGACGAAGCGTTCGATGAAGTCGTTCTCCTCATCGGTGAGTAGGGCGCGCGTCTCGGGCATGCGCAAAACGCCGAAGATCTGCTTGTCGTGGACCAGATGCCCCGCGAAGCTGCTGATGAGCGCGACCTTTGCGTGCGCGGACGGCTTTGCGATGAGCGGTTGGGATTCCTCCCAGCGATCGATGATGTCGTTGGTGACGCAGCGGCCTAGATGGCGTCGATGCGGTCGCCCTGGCCATCGCGCAGGGTCTCGCCATCGAAGGAGGAGGTCGCGCACATCCGCGATGGAGCACGGTGCCCGGCCTCTCGAAAAGATCCTTGAATACGCCGAATTCGTCGACGATCGCGTTTTCGAGGAAATCGACGATCGCGAAGCGGGGGTTGTCGACGCGCAGATCGTAGGATTCATAGATGGAGACGAACTCTTCGATCCAGCCGTCGAAGAGGGTTCTGTCGCAGGTGCCGACCGTATGGTGCCGGGCGAATTCCTCGAAGGGCGCGTATGGACGATCGATGCCGTGATCTCGGTTTTTCGTTCATGCCGCTCGAGCCGTCGGCGTTGAATCTGCAGAACCGGCCTTCCAGCGTGTCTTCGTCCAAGAAGACGTCGAGGCGGCAGAAGGGAAGAAGCGCGTCGTATCCTCGGGGGAGCAGGATCAGGTCGACGAGGCGTTCGTCGAGGTCGTAGACATGGCGGTACGCGGGGTTCTCGAGGTATGCGCGCATGACCTTGACCAGGATGGCGTGCGTCGTCTCGGCGATATGCTCGAACGCCTGTCTGGTCCGGGCGTCGTACAGGCGCGGCACATGGACGAATCCACGACGATGCCGTGGCAGATGGCCGTTGAATGCTCCATGCGATCGCGCGCGGCCTCGGCGGCCCGGCTCATCGCCGTCGAGCGCATCTATGATGCCGAGGTATTCGGCGGTGAACGCGGCGTTATCGCTCATGCGGCGACCTTTCGGGAAACGCGCACCTGTCAGGGGTGCGAGCCGGGCGTGCAGTCATCCGTCGAAGTGTATCATCGGGTTTTGCGCGGGTGCGCTTTGCGCAATCCTTACATCTCTTCGCAACCGTTTCCCTCGAACGGCGGCTCCCATCCGCGTGCAGACGCTTCCCGCAGCTTTCGAACGAAATGATGGGGTCTTGCGCGCGCATTCCGCTCAAGCGGGTCAGGCTGTGGTACAGTCGCATTCCTTCTCATCTATCCACGTTCATCCATGGTTCTCTATGAACGCATGATGCGCGACGCCTGAAGGAGGCGGAACTATGCCCGACACCCATTCTTCCTATCTGTTCACGAGCGAGTCGGTGACCGAGGGCCATCCCGACAAGCTGTGCGATCAGATCTCCGACGCCATCCCTCGACGCCATCCTCGCGAAGGAGGCCGATCTCGAGGCCATGGGCTATGTCGATCCGACCGGCCAGCCTGCGGACGTGGCCGCCGTGCGCTGCGCGTGCGAGACCATGGCCGCGACCGGCATGGTCATGGTCAGCGGCGAAATCCGCACGAACGCGTACGTGGACGTGGACGACATCGTGCGCGACGTCGTGCGCAGCGTCGGATACGACCGTGCGAAATACGGTTTCGACTGCGACACCAGCGGCGTCCTCAACGCGATCCACGGCCAGTCGGCGGATATCGCGATGGGCGTCGATTCCTCGCACGAGGCCCAGCATGACCAGGCCTCGATTCGCCGACACCGTCGGCGCCGGCGACCAGGGCATGGTCTTCGGATACGCCTGCAACGAAACGCCGACCCTCATGCCGATGCCGATCTACCTCGCTCATCGCCTGGCCGAGCGTCTGGCCGAGGTCCGCAAGGACGGCACGCTGCCGTATTTGCGTCCCGATGGGAAGACGCAGGTCTCCGTTCGCTATATCGACGGCGTTCCGACCCAGGTCGAAAGAAAAGTCCTCATCTCGACGCAGCACGCCGAGGACGTCACGCCGGCCGAGCTTCGCTCGGCGCTGACCGAGCACGTGATAGGCGTGGTGTTCGCACGCGAAGGCGTCAGGCTTTCCGACGACGTCGAGATCCTCGTGAACCCCACCGGCCGCTTCGTCATCGGCGGGCCCAGGGACGACGTCGGGCTCACCGGCCGCAAGATCATCGTCGACACCTACGGCGGCATGAGCCGCCACGGCGGCGACGCCTTTCTCCGGCAAGGATTGCACCAGGTCGACCGTTCCGCCGCTCACGCCGCCCGCTGGGTGCCAGAACGTCGTCGCCGCAGGTCTTGCCGACCGATGCGAGGTTCAAATCGCCTACGCCATCGGCATGGCGCGTCCGTTTCCGTCATGGTGAGACCTTCCGGCACCGAGCACGTGCCCGTCGAAGACATCGAAAGCGGCCGTGCGCTCGGTGTTCGACCTGCGCCCGGCCGCCATCGTCGACGCTCTCGGCCTTCGCCGTCCGATCTATCGCCTTACGTCGAACCACGGCACTTCGGCCGCGAGCTTCCCTGAGTTCACCTCGGGAACGCCGCGACAAGGTGGACGATCTGCGCGCCGCCTGCGGCCTCGCATAGGTTTTTGAGGGGTTCGTGCGGGCGCGCGCGCTCTGCGATCCAAGGCGCCAGGCGATGGCCTCGGCGCCTTTCCCGCATATCTCGAGCCGGCAGGGGAGGGGTCCGTGCGCGTCGCGTCGGTCGTAGTCGATATCGCGACCGGTCGCTTGACGGGACCTTCACCTACTCGGTTCCGACGGACTGCGCCTCGGTGCGGGTGGGGTGCGCCGTGCTCGTGGGGTTCGGCAAACGTCGCGCGGTCGGATACGTGACGGCCGTCGAAGACGTCGAGGAAGACGATGTGCCGCATGCGGTCAGACCGATCCTCTCGGTGCTGTCCGAACCGTATTTCGACGAGGACGGCGCCGCTCTTGTCGATTTCCTTGCGAGCCGCTATGTCGCTCCGCCTGCTTCATGCGCGCGCCTCCTGACGCCGGCGGGACGTCGTCCCACGGTCTCGCATGCAGATGGCGCATGGGTGCTCAGGCGTCCGCCTGCCCGTCGCGCGCAGGCTCTTCGCCCGCCGCGACCGAGCAGGATCCGCCTTCGGCGCCTCCTGCGCTCACGGAAGGGCAGGAAAAGGCGGTGCGCGCCATAACCCGGGCCCGGAAGCTCGCGCGCGGCGACGTCGTCGTCGTGGACGGCGTGACGGGAAGCGGCAAGACCGAGGTCTATCTGCGCGCCATCGCAGACGTGCTCGCGCAGGGGCGCGGCGCCATCGCGCTTGTGCCCGAGATATCCCCTCACGCCCCCAGACGGTCGCGCGGTTCGAGGCGCGCTTCGGGTCGACCGTCGCCGTCATGCATTCGAATATGACTCAGGCCGAGCGCTTCGACCAATGGAAGGCCGCGCGCGACGGCGATCTGCCGCATCGTCGTCGGGCCTCGCAGCGCGCTGTTCGCCCCGGTGCGCGATCTGGGCATCATCATCATCGATGAGGAGCATGAAAAGCACCTACAAGCAGGAAAGCGCGCCGCGCTACCACGCGCGCGACGTGGCCGCGTGGATCGCGCGACGCCGGGGATCCCCCTGGTCCTCGGATCTGCCACGCCGTCCATCGAAGCGCTCGACGCCTGCGCCCACGACGAGCTTTGGCATCGCGTGTCCATGCCCGACCGGGTGAACGGACGGCCGCTTCCCGACATCCGCATCGTGGATATGGCGCGTGAATTCGGCTCAGGATCGCGCATGATGTTCTCGCGCGAGCTTTCCGACGCCATCGTGGAAGCGGTGGATGCAGGGCGCAAGGTCGTTCTCATGCTCAACAAGCGCGGGTTCGCGAGCTTTCTGCTCTGCCGAGTGCGGATTCGTGCGGAATGCCCGACCTGTTCGGTATCCCTGACGTATCACGAGGTCGATCACGCGCTCGTCTGCCACCATTGCGGCAGGCGCCTGCCCTGGCCGCCTGCTCGCCCACGATGCTCGAGCCCTTATCTCAGAAGTTCGGCGCCGGCACCCAGCGCGTGGAATCCGAACTCGAGCGCCTGCTCGAAGGGCATGCCGCCGACGTCATCCGCATGGATTCCGACACGACTTCATCGCGCGGCGCGCATGCGCGCCTGCTCAAGCGATTCTCGCGTCCCGGCGCCTCGGTGCTTCTAGGCACGCAGATGATCGCGAGGGGCCTGGATTTCGATGACGTGACCGTGGTCGGCGTCATCAATACGTGACACGCAGCTCGCCCTGCCCGATTTCCGCAGCGGGGAGCGCACCTTCGACCTGATCGAACAGGTGGCCGGACGCGCCGGACGCGGCCGCTTCCCCGGACGCGTCTTCGTGCAGACCTACGCGCCCGAAGATGCGGCCATCTCCTGCGCCGCACGCTACGACCGCAGCGCATTCTTGTCGTGCGAATTGGGAAAACGAAAGGTTCTCGGATATCCGCCGTATGCACGCGTCGCGGATGTGCGCATCTGGGGCGCTTCGGAGCAGGAGGTCCGTGCCTGCGCGCATGACGTCGCGGGCGCGATCGCCGCCGTTGTCGCCGATGCGCGGCGGGAGCAAGGCGATGCCCGCTGGCAGACGCTCGGCGCCGCCCCCTGCACGCTCGGCAAGCTGCGCGGCATGCATCGCTGGCACGTTCTCGTGAAGGCGCCGCCCGCATCCGATATCTCTTCGGCGCTTGCCTCCGTGCTGCGACCTTGGCGCACGCCGCGCGGCGTGTCGGTCGCCGTCGACGTCGATCCTCAATCCATTCTCTAGCGCGCATCCCACGGCAAGCCCCTCACAAGGGCTTTCGCTCTGTGCGACGATTCGATGCGCCAAGCGGCCTGCGCTTGGCCGCGCGGGCTTCCTTCTTTCATGGAGCCATGCCCGCTGCCTGCACGGATGCGCGCCGCTCTGGTATACTTGCCTTTCGGAAAAACGATGTCCCGACGGGTGGCGCGGGGCTTGCCTGTCATGATTGGAGCGATACGACGTGGTTGCGGATACTCTCGAGGTCCTTGCATACCCCGACCCGACCCTGCGCCAGGTCTGCGAGGATTGCGATCCTGCCGACAAGAGCCTGCGCAAGCTCGCGCGCAGGATGGCGAAGACCATGTATGCCGACAATGGCTGCGGGCTCGCCGCGCCCCAGGTCGGCGTTCTGAAGCGCTTGATCGTCATCGACTGCGATCAGGATAGCGGCGCCAAGAACCCCATCACGCTCCTCAATCCCACCGTCATCGAGACGCGCGGTCCCGAGGTGGTCGAAGAGGAGGGCTGCCTGTCCGTTCCGGGCATCACGGTTCCCATCCGTCGTCCCGCGTATGCCATCGTGCGCTATACGGATCTCAACGGCGAGGACTGGATCATCGAAGGCGACGGCCTTCTGGCCCGCTGCCTGCAGCATGAGATAGACCATCTCAACGGCATCACGTTATTCGAAAGCTGCGATCTGAACGAACGCATCAAGGCCATGACGGCCTACGAAGCCGCCTTGGCGGCAGGTGCCAAGGCGGGCGACACGGCCGTCCCGTCCATCTAGGACGGCTTTCGAGCCACGTATCTTCGCGAGGGGCGCGATGCCCCGCATTCCTTTTGACAGCGACATAAAGGAGCGCCAATGCGCATAGCCTTCATGGGGACGCCTGAATTCGCGGCACGCATCCTCATCGAGATCAAGGAGCAGCACGACATCGTGTGCGTGCATACCCGACCCGATGCCGTGCGAGGGAGGGGATCCAAACTCGTTTCGTCTCCCGTGAAGCGCGTGGCGCTCGAATCCGGCATTCCTGTGCGCGAACCGCGCACCCTGCGCGACGCCGGAGAGCTCGCTTTCCTGAGATCCCTCGCCCCCGATGTCGTCTGCGTCGCCGCCTATGGGAAGATCCTTCCGCAGGCCGTCCTCGACGTTCCGCGCTTCGGATGCCTGAACGTCCATGCCTCGCTTCTGCCGAAATACCGCGGCGCCGCGCCGATCGAGCGCGCGATTCTCGCGGGCGACGAGCAGGTAGGCGTCTGCATCATGCGCATGGAGGCGGGCTTGGATACCGGCCCGTTCTGCATCAGTCGTTCGGTCGCCGTCGCCGGCCGGGGCTGCGAGCATCTGACGGGGGAACTCGCCGATATCGGATCATGCGCGCTGCTTTCCGCCCTCGCCGAACTCGAAAACGGGAGCGGTGCGGTGGATCGACCAAGACGACGTGCGCGAGCTACGCGCCCAAGATCGAGCGCGGCGAGCTCGATCTCGATCCTGCGGAGCCCGTCGCCGTCAACCTCAGACGGGTGCAGGCATCGTCTACGGCCCATACGCGTCGCGCTGCCGTATCGGCGCGAAGGGGATAACGGTTGTTTCTGCCGGGACGGCTCCTGAAGGAGCGCGTGCGCCCGCGCAGGGCATGGCGACGTTTTCCGGCAAAAGCCCTTCTGGGATGCGCGGACGGAGCGGTTGAATTGCATGAGGTCCGTCCCGACGGGAAGGCGACGATGAGCGCGAAGGCCTGCCGCGGGCGTGCAGGGATTGAAGAACTCGGATATCGATTGGGAGAAGAGATACGACGGAGCATTCGCATAACGGGTCGTCTTCGAACGGCAAGCGCAGCCAGGGCGGCTCTCCGCGCGGCGGACAGGGGCTCGTACGGCGGCGGGCGCCCCGGATCAGGGCGCGGGGATATCGTTCGTACGGGTCGAACCAGGGCCGCGGCGGGCGTCCCGGCGCAGGCAAGGCAGGCCCGTCATCGTCGCACGGCTCCGGCCCTTCGAGGGAGCTTTTTCCTCGGATAGGGCGGGATCGCCGCGACGGCGGATACGCCGGCAGGGTTCTTCGGGCGGTCAGAGGGCGGCAAACCGTATCGGTCCAATCATCCGGGATCCTCGTCCGACCGCGCGGATGGTGCGAAACGGGGGTACGGCGCGCGTTCGTACGACGGGAAGAAATCCTACGGCGATTCGAAGCCGCATGGGTTCAAGAAGCCGTATGCAGGGAAGAAGCCGTATAACGATCGTTCCCGCGATGGAGGGCCCAGGGGCGCAGGGCCTACGGAGCGGATGAACGCCGCGGCGGGGACCGAAAGCCGTACGGATCCGGCCCGCGTCGGGACGACGGCCGCACGTCGTATTCATCCGGTCCGCATCGCGGCAGCGACCGTAAACCGCATGCATCGGATCCGCGTCGGAGCAACGGGCGTGCGCCGTACGGCGCGCCGCGTTCCGGCGGCGGACGCGGGTTCGATCGCAAGCCGGGTTCCGGCAAGGCCGGCCGTTCGATCGCGACGCGAAGCGCCCCGACGCCCGCCCGAACGCTCGAGGACCGATCGCCCGAAGCGTTCTCCCGAGCGCGATTCCCGTGCAGGCGCGCCTGCACGTCGTACGCATCTGACTCCCGCCGCACGTCATGACGCGCGCTTCAAGGAAAGCGGTTTCGTGTATCGCGGCGCCCTCGAGGACAAGCGCGACCGCATGGGCGGTCCGCGCACGGGTCCTCGCGGCGGACGCGGGTTCGATGCCAGGCCTCGACGCCCGTTCGACGATAAGCCGCGTCGCGATGCGAAGAAGCGTCCCGCGCCTTTGAAGCTGCACCTGAAGGACGAGAGCATCGAACGGAAATTCCGCGTGCCGACGGCCGCGTGGCCGCGTACGCCATCGGGCGCGCGGTGCGCGAGCGCGGCGCCTACGTGTCCTCCGTCGCGCCGACGGTCACCGCGCGCATCGAAGGCATCGATCCCAAAGACGTCGCCTTCGCGACGCGCCTTTCAAAGGGCGTCGCGGCCACCTGGGGCACCCTCGATGAATTCATCGATCGCACCATGTCGTCGCCCGACGACATCCAGGCCGACGTGCGCGATGCCCTGCGTGTGAGCGCCTACGAGCTCGTGTTCCTGCATAAGCCTCCGCATGTCGTCGTCGACCAGGGCGTCGAGCTCGTGCGCTTCGTCGAGCCCAAGGTCGCGAACCTTTGCGAACGCGGTCTTGCACCGCATGGTCGAGGCCGCCGACGACTTTCCGTTCGGCGATCCCGAGACCGACGATGCCGCGCTCGCCCGCTCATGCGCGTTCCCAGGCTGATATCGCGCCGCCTGATCGACGAGCTCGGGCGCGCCGATGCCGCCGAGTTCATGCGGGCCTCCATGGGCGATGCCCCGGTCTTCGTCGCGGTGAATTTCGTCCGCGCGAAGGTATCCGAGATCATTCAGGCATTCAAAGAGGTCGGCACCGAAGTCGAGCCGATCGCGGGCGTTCCCGGATGCCTGCGCGTCCACGGCGCTATAGGCGTTCAAGACGCCGCGCATCAAGAGGCTCTTCGACGAAGGCAAGATGCTCGTGTCCGACCAGTCCGCCCAAGCCGTCGCCCTTTTCGCCCTTCCCAAGGAACGTCCTGCGCGCTTCCTCGAAATCGGCAGCGGACGGGCGACCAAGACCGTCCTGATGCAAAGCGCCGCGTATCGCCGGTACGGCGCGTTCATGGATATGGTCTCGGTCGACGACCATGCTTTCAAGGCCGAGATCCTGCGCGAGCGCATGGAGTCCTACGGCATCGAAGGCGTCGAGGCGCGTCGCCGACGGCCGCATGCTTTCGAAGTCGTTCGACGCCGGATCCTTCGACGCCGTGTTCGTCGACGCACCCTGCTCGGGCATCGGCACGCTCCGTCGCCATCCCGAGATCAAGTGGCGCCTGACCGCATCGGATGTGTCGACGCTCGCGATGACCGGCTTTCGACATGCTCATCGAGGCTGCCGGCCTCGTGCGCGTCGGCGGCATGCTTACGTATTCGACCTGCACCGCCTTCAAAGAGGAAAACGAACAGGGTCGTCGATCGGTTCTTGAAGATGAAGATGGGCGAATCGTTCGTCGTCGAATCCACGATGGCCGTCAAGCTCGTCGAGGGCGGTCCCGACGCGCATTACGCGGTCAGGCTGCGCCGCGTCCGATAGGCGTGGCTCCTTGCGTCGAAGGGCGCCTGTCCGATCGTCCCGATACGCGAGATCGATGGTCGGACGGGTGCCCTTCACGCGTTTTTCCCGCCGCTCGGTCGGGACGCCTACGAGCGCGCATTCCTCCGTCCGAGGGCATCCACGTCTATGCCCCTCGAGTTCCAGCAGATAGCGCTTGATCTGGTTCCGCATGCATAACCGACCATATCCCCCGACGATCCGACGACGCGATGGCAGGGGATGACGATGGGGATGGGGTTCCTGTTGTTCGCCATGCCGACGGCTCTGAACGCCTTCGGCCGTCCCACCTGCGCGGCAATGTCGGCATAGCTGCGCGTCTGGCCGTACGGTATGGACGAAAGCGCCTGCCAGACCTCTTTCTGAACGGCGTGCCCTTCAGCGAGCGGCAGCGAAAACGTGCGGCGCTTGCCCGCGAAGTATTCCATGAGCTGGGTCGCCGCTTCGTTGGTGAGCGCCGTGGGAGAAAGCGCGCTGCCCTCGACGTCCAGCACGCCGAATCCGATGCGGACGATGGCTCCGCCGCTGTCGACGATGGTCATGCGGCCCTGGGGCATGCGCATAGACGTAGTGGTTCATCGGTCCTCCTTCGGCTCGTATTCCGATTATACGGATTCGTCTCGGCGTGCGTTTCCGGCCTTCCTGCGGCATCGCGTGAAAAACGCGTCGGTGCGGCGTTGCTTCGACGCAACGGCGCACCTCGCCGAAGGGCTTCCCGGTTGGGGTAGAATGACATGAAGTCACACGCGCCTTCCAAGGAGTCCTGCATGCATTCCGATGTCCGCATCTCACCTTCCATCCTCTCGGCCGACTTCATGAACATGGAACGCGATATCGAGGCGATCACGATAGGCGGCGCGGATCTGATCCACGTCGATGTCATGGACGGGCACTTCGTCCCGAATCTGACGATAGGCGCGCCCGTGGTCGAAGGGCTGTCGCACGTCGCGCGCATACCGCTCGACGTGCATCTCTATGGTCTCGAATCCCCTGAGCAGCTGCCGTGGTTTCTGAAGCATGCACCGTATCTGGTCACGGTTCATGCAGAGGCGCTTGATGCCGAGGCGGGCGAGTTCTCGCAGGCCATCGATGCCATCCATGCCGCCGGCTCCAGGGCGTGCATCGCGCTTAGGCCCGACACCGACGTCGATGTGCTCGCGCCTGTCATCGCCGATCTCGACATGGTGCTCATCATGAGCGTCTATCCGGGCTTTTCGGGGCAGTCCTATATCGGAGGATCCGATGCGCGCGTCGCGCGCGTGGTCGAAATCGCCCGCGCCGCCGGCGCTTCTCCGCTGATCGAAGTGGATGGAGGCCTGGGTGCCAACGAGGCGACGCGTGCGGTCGTCGCCGCCGGAGCGGACGTGCTCGTCGCGGGCAGCGCCGTGTTCTCGAACGGCGATTTCGCGACGAACATCGCCGCTATCCGCGCGGCGGCATCCGAGGCTCGGACAGGATGCGCGCGATGACCTATCTCGACTACGCCGCCACCGCGCCGCTCGTTTCCGAGGCGCGGGCGGCGATGGAGCCCTTCATCGCGGATGCGGGCCATCTCTTCGGCAACGCCAACTCCCTCCATCAGACGGGGCGCGATGCCTTCGCCCTGCTCGAAGATCTGCGCGTATCCTTGGCGCGCACGCTCGGCGCACGCCGTCCCGACGAGATCGTCTTCACATCGGGGGCCACCGAATCGGACAACGCCGCCCTTATCGGCATCGCGCTCGGCATGCGCGAAGAACGCCGTCTTGCAGGTCGCGCGACCTCGGGGCGCGTGGTTATGTCGCGCATCGAGCACCATGCCGTGCTCAACTGCGATCGGATGCTGCGCGCCCTCGGTTTCGATGTGTCCTTCGTCGATAACGACGCCGCCGGCCGCATCTCTCCCGAAGCCCTCGAGCGCGTCATGGGCGATGACGTCGTGCTGGTCAGCATCATGATGGCGAACAACGAGGTGGGGACCGTCCAGCCGATCGCCGGGCTCGCACGCGTCGCCCGCACGCATGGCGCGCGCTTCCACACCGATGCCGTCCAGGCGTTCGGAAAGCTTCCCGTCGATGTGGACGCCCTCGGAGCGGACGCCCTCTCGCTTTCGGCGCATAAGGTCGGCGGACCCAAGGGGCAGGGCATCCTGTACCTGCGCACGGGCACGCCCTTCGTCGCATATTCTCGCCGGAGGCGGGCAGGAACGCGGGCTGCGCAGCGGCACCCAGGACGTCATGGGCATCGCGGGTCGGTCGCCGCCTTCGCGCAGGCGGCTGCGCATGCGGATGCGGAAGGATCGCGCCTGGCGCTCCTGCGGGACGCGGCCTACGCGCGCTTGTCGGCCGTTCCGGGCGTGACGCCGACGCCTGCATCGGCTACCGGCCCCGGTTTTCTTCCGAATATCGTCAATGTATGCGTGCACGGATGGGAAAGCCAATCGCTCGTGCTGCGCCTCGATATGCGCGGGTTCAGCGTTTCGGGCGGATCGGCCTGCTCCTCGAATTCCCCTTTTCGCCTTCTCATGTGCTGTCCGCATGCGGCATCGACGGCAAGCGTGCCCAAGGGTCGTTGCGTCTGTCGTTCGGCTCCGACACGACGATCGAAGACGTGGAAGCCGTCGCGCAGGCGCTCGAAGATATCGTCTCGGCAGGGGATAGGTGATGGCTATGCTGACGGTAGGCGAGCTCGAGCGCAGGCTTCTCGAGCGGTATCCGGCCTCGGACGCCGAGCCGTGGGATCGCACCGCCTGCTCGTCGGCGATGCGCATGCCGCCGTCACGCGCGTGGCCTGCGCGCTCGATGCGACTCCCGATGCCATCGCCCAGGCGCGCGATGCAGGCGCGAACGTGCTGCTCACGCATCATCCCGCCTTTCTCGAGCCTCCGTCGTCCTTCGTGCGCGGCCGCGCTTCCTACGAAGCGTCCGTCGTCATGGCCGCGCTTTCATCGGACGTCGCGCTCATGAACTTCCATACGGCGCTCGACGTGAGCACGGATGCCCGCGAGACGCTTCCGGCGATGCTCGGCCTTCCGTCGAAGGCGTCCTGGAAACCCGTATTTCCTGGATCCGACAAGGGATACGGGCATAGTCTGCCGCCTGAACGCTCTCTGCGCGCTCGACGACAGTAGCCCGTGCGTGCGTGGGTGCCTTCGGGCGCATGCCGCGTATCTGGGGTGCGTCCGGCCTGTCGATACGCACGCTCGTCACCTGGACGGGCTCTGCCGGAGGGTGCGAACGGGAATGCCTTGCGCGCGGTATCGATCTGCTCATCTGCGGCGAGGTGAAGTACCAGCGGCCTTGGCCGCCGCCTCGCAGGGGCCTTGCCCTCGTCGAGCTCAGCCACGACGCGTCGGAGCTTCCGTTCGCCGACGTGCTCGCGCGCGCCTGCGTGCGGGCGGGGTCCCTCGGACGACGCCTTCATCATCGGACGGGAAGACTCTGGCATACCCTCTGAACGGAAAGGCGGCCACCATGCGCGCGACCGAAGAGCAAGTCGAAGCCCTCGAGGGCTGCAGAAGGCCGATGCGCCATTTCGCGTCTGACACGCGAGATCGAGACGCTCCCGCAGCGCGCCGAGATCGCAGAGGTCCGCCGTCGGCGCGCGGCGCTTCCAGGATCGCCGCCGCACGCTCGTCGGCATGCGCAAGGATGCCGAAGCCGATATCGACGACCTCAAAGACCGGGATGCCGTCCACGCCTCGCGGCAGGTCGAGGCCCAGGCGGCCATCAACGATGCCGCGGGCAACTATCATGAGATATCGACGCGCACGAGGGCGCTGGAAAACCATACGGCCAAACGCGCGGCATTGGCTGCGAAGATCGACGAGCTTGAGACCCGCGTGCTCGAAGCGTCCGAGCTCGAAGAGGCGGTCGACGGATCCTGTTGCGCTCGATGCGCGCGAACGCGCTCGCCTCGGCGTTCCGCGATTCGGCGTCGGGGCTGCATCGCAGCCTCGAAGCCCTGAAGGAGCGCCGTGCGCGTCTCGTCGCGGCTGCAGGCGACGATATCGTCGCCGAATACGGACGCATCGCCGCGCTTAAAGGCGGCGTGGCGGTCGGGCGCCTCGAGGAAGGGAAGTGCACCGCCTGCCGAGCGCCCATCGAGCCGGAACTCATCCTCGCCCTTCGTGCGGAGGCGCCGCTCGGCGCATGCCCGCGATGCGGCCGCATGATGGTCGTTCCCGAGAGGTAGGTTCCTTTGTGAATCTCCGATGACGAATTTCGTGCGGCACGTCGCCTTGCGCAAGCCGTATCATCGTGTCCACGTAAGGCGCACGACGTCCAGGTTCTTGCGCCTACCCGCTTGCAATGGCGGATGGCCCCTGTGCTATATTGCTTGAGCTTTTTGCGTATAGCCAGATAGATATCTGATTATGATGGAGTGAATTATGTCCAGGTTTGTGATATCTGCGGTAAGCATCCCTGTGGCGGGTCGCAGCATCAGCCACTCTCACCGCGTCTCCAATCGCATGTTCCGTCCTAACGCGCAGAAGATCACGGTTCTTGAGAACGGCCATCCGGTCAAGAAGAACGTCTGCACCCAGTGCATGCGCTCCGCAAGGTCACGCGCGCATAATCACGTCCGTCTTCGCATGCATCAAGCCCGCCTTCGCGGGCTTTTTTCGTATCGGTCGTCTTCTCCGTTTGTGAAATCAGGTGAGATGCGGCGACACCGCAGCGCAGAGCGGGCGATGGGCTATACTTTTCCCATATACGCGCGGTCGTGAGAAAGGATGATTTCATGGCTCTCCAGGTTTCAGGCAACCTGCATGTCTCCAATGACGTAATCGCCGACATCGCCGGCAAGGCTGCGATGGAATGCTACGGCATCGTCGGGATAGTCTCTCCTCGCTGCAAGACGGCATCGCGACGCTGCCGGCGAACCGCCTCCGCCGCGGCATCCAGGTCACGTCCTCGGAGGCCGGCATCCACGTCGATGTCTACGTCATCCTCGAGTACGGCACCAACATCGGCACCGTGTCCCAGAACCTCATCGACAACATCACCTATACGCTCGATACGTACGTCCAGGTGCCGCTTGACGGCATCGACGTGCACGTGCAGGGCGTCAAGGTCCGCAAGTAACGCGGCCAGGGGCTATTCGACAAGGAAGAGAGTACGTAACGTACGAGTGACTACACGCTCAACGGCATCCTCAATGCTGTTGCGTTGCTGCGAAGACCCTCGACGGCCGTGAAGGAAGAAGTCAACCGCCTCAACGTGTTCCCCGTCCCGACGGCGACACGGGCACCAACATGTCCCTGACCCTCCGGATGGTCGTCACGAACCTCGCGAAGCTTCCGATCGGCGCGACGGGCGACGATATCTGCGAGCCGTCACCACCGGCGCGCTCGGCGGGCGCCCGCGGCAATTCCGGCGTCATCACGTCGCAGATCCTGCGCGGCATCTGCAGAAGCGCATCCCAGACCGAGTTGACCGCTCGGCCGTCGACGCGGCGCTCGACCGTGCGCGCGAAGTCGCCTTCCAAGCCGTGCGCAAGCCGGTCGAAGGCACCATCCTCACCGTCATCAAGGATGCCGCAGCGGCGGCGCGCAAGGCCAAGAAGCGCAAGCTCGGCGTCGAAGAGGCGATGGAGGAAGTCGTCAAAGAAGCCACGCGTCCGTCCAGCGACACCCGATCTTCTTCCCGTGCTGAGGGAAAAGCGGCGTCGTGGATGCCGGCGGCTTCGGCCTGGCCATCCTTCTCGATTCCTTCGTCGCGTCGCTCACGGGCAAGGAAGGCTTCACGGAAAGCGCCTGGCGCTTTCGCGTCCGGCGAAGGTCGAAATCGAGCAGATCAACGACTGGGATCCCGATTCGGCGTTCCGGTACTGCACCGAATTCCTCGTCCATTCCGACACCATCGACGTGGATGCCGCCAAGGATTTCCTCCCTACGATGGGAGATTGCGACCTCATGGTCGGCATGCATCCCAATTTCAAGGTGCATGTCCATTCCAACCGTCCCGACCAGGTCCTCGGTTGGTTCCTCACGCATGATGCCCAGATCTCGAGGTCCATGTGCACAATATGGGCCTGCAAAGCGAAGAGCGCGAAGCCAAGATCGAAGCCGATGCCGCCGCGGCACGCAAGCCTTGGGCGTCGTCGCCGTGGCCCCGGGCGCAGGAAACGCCAAGATCCTCGAGTCGCTCGGCGTGGACAAGGTCGTATCCGGCGGGCAGACGATGAATCCCTCGACGGCCGATCTGCTCGAAGCCGTCAAGGGCGTGAATGCCGATGCGGTCATCATCCTGCCGAACAAGAACATCATCATGGCCGCCCAGGGCCTGCTGCGATGTGTCCGAGAAGCCGTGCGGCTCGTGCTCACGACGAGCGTTCCCCGCGCCTTCAGCGCTATGTTCGATTCGATGCCGACGCCGCGCTCGAAGACAACCTTTCGCCATGGCCGATGCCTCGCGGAGACCAAGACCGGAGAAGTCACGCATGCCATCAAGTGACGCCAGGCGACGCGCACGGCAATCCCATCGCGACGGCGACGTGATCGGTATCGCCGACGGCCTCGACGAATCGGTCGGCGCCGACGTCTCCGACGTCGTGCTGGCGCTCTTCAAGGTCAGTGGACGCGGATGAAGCCGACACCGCCACCGTCCTCGCAGGCGAGGACTTCGCCGACGATGCCTCGAAGCCTGGTGGAACGTATCGAAGAGAGCACATCCCGAGCTCGAGGTGGATTCCCAGCGCGGCGAACAGCCCCTGTACCCACGTCGTCTTCTGCTCGAATAAGCCTACGCAGAGGAATGTCCCTGCATGCAGGATCGCCCAGCCGCCACCCCTCGCCCTCGATGTCTCGGTCTCTGCCTTGACCGGCGTCAGCTCGGGCAGGCGGCGGCGGCGTTCCTGCGTCTCGGCATCGAAACGGGCAGGCGCGACCTGGTTCAGCATTATCCTCGACGCTACATTGATATGACCAGGCTCGACACGATCGAGCATGCGCCGCTCGGGAGAGGGGTCGGCGATCATCGGCGAGGTGCATGAGGTCGTGCTCAAGCGTCCGCGCCGCGATCTGAGCCTCGTCGAGGTCACCGTCGTCGACGGTACGGGAACGCTCATCGTCACCTTCTTCAAGCAGCCGTGGCTGCAACGCTCGATACGGCAGGGCATGCGCGTCGGCGTCTCGGGGGAGCTTGAATTCAATTACGGCTACAAGCGCATGAAAGTCGCCCTTCCTCGACGTGCATCGACGAGGGCGGGCCGATGCTCGCCGGCTCCATCATTCCCGTGCACGGCGCGACGGAGAAGGTTTCGGCCAGCATCATGCGCAGCAGTGATCCGAGCCGCGCTCGCGTCCATCCAGGCTGCTTGATCCGCTGCCGCTCAGGCTTCGCACGAGGTATCGCTTGATGAGCCGTGCCGCCGCGCTCGCGTCCATCCATTTCCCCGCAGGACGGCGGATGACATCGCGCAGGCCAAACGCAGGCTTGCCTACGAAGAGCTGCCCTGCTCGAGATGCACCTTCTCGCCTCGGCCCGCTCCTTCACGCAGGGGAAAGCGGCCTACGTCCACGTCTTCGACGGACCGTTCAGCGCGCGCTTCCGCCGCGCTCCCGTTTTCCCTGACCGACGATCAGCTGCGCGCCGTCGCCGACATCCAGGGCCCGCATGGCGACGGATTCGGCCATGTCGCATCGGCGCTGCTCGGCGACGTCGGCACCGAAAGACCATCGTCGCAGCCTTCGCCGCCGCCGCTGCGGCCGATGCGCGCGCGCAGACGCTCATGATGGCGCCGACCGAGGTTCTGGCTTCCCAATACGCTCGCGCGCTCGGCCCTCTGCTCGATGCGGCAGGAATCACGTGGGCGTCGCTTACGGATCGACGCCCGACGCCGATCGTCGGGACATGCTCGCCCTCTCTGAAAGCGCGGCATATCGACGCTTTTCGGCACGCATGCGCTCATCGAGCCCGACGTCGTTCTGCCTATGATTGCGGACTCGTCATCGTTGACGAGCAGCAGCGTTTCGGCGTGCGGCAGCGCGCCGATCTGCTCGCGAAGGGCGTTCTGCCCGACGCGCTCTACATGACGGCGACTTCCATTCCGCGCGCACGCTGGCGCTCGCGCTCTACGGCAATCTCGCTGTCATACCTGAAGGATATGCCGAAAACCGCCGGGCCGTACGACGCACGTCCTCGGTTTTCGAGAGCGGGGCCGCGCCTACGATGCCGTGCGAGCAGCATGCGCGAAGGGAAGGCAGGGCGTTCGTCATTCGCCCGCTCGTCGGCACGAAGCCGCCGCGCGACGAGGGAGCGCATCTCGTCCTCGCGACGATGAGGCGGATAAGGAACCCTTCATCGATTCCTTCGACGATCTCCCCGAGAACAACGTGCGTGCGGCGGAGGCCGAAGCGGCGTCTCCTCCGCCAAGGTCTTCAGAATTCCGCGTCGGGCTTGCACGGCAAGATGAAGCCCGCCGAGAAGGAAGAGGCCATGGCTCGCTTCAGAGCAGGGGGACATCGATGTGCTGGTCGCGACGACGGTCGTCGAGGTCGGCGTCGACGTGCCGAACGCGACCTGCATGGTCGTCGAGGACGCCGAACGCTTCGGGCCTGCAGCTCCATCAGCTGCGCGGCCGCGTGGGCCGTGGCGGCATGCGCGGCGAGGTCTATCTCGTCGCGGCGACGTCTTCCGACGAAGCGCCGAGCGGCTCTCGGCGATGGAGGCAGGACCGACGGCTTCGAGCTCGCCGAACGGGATCTGCTCTGCGCCGCGAAGGCGATATCCTCGGGAACCGGCAGCATGGGGCATCGGCTCTCAAGCTCGTGAACATCATGCGCGACGGGCGCTCATCGAGGCGGGCCCATGCCGATGCGGGCCGAGCTCGCAGACGACGATTCCGAAGAAGGCAAGGCCGTCTCGGCGCTTTGCCGCACGAGGCCGAAGTCAGTCGGTCTCGCGACGCCGGATGCGGTGCTAGGAGGTTGACATATGATGAGGGTTATCGCCGGCGAGTTTCGCGGACGCGGGATCACGGCCCTGAGGGCCTGGATACGCGCCCGACGGCCGACCGGGTGAAGGAATCCATGATGAGCGCGCCTGTCTCGGCGACGGGCGGCTTCGAGGGAACATGCGTCCTGGACGCCTTTCGCCGGAAGCGGCGCCTTTAGGCATCGAGTGCTCTTTCCGGGGCGCCGATCTGGCCGTGTTCTCGATTCGTCGCGCGACAGCGCGCGGCCCGTCGAGGCGAATCTGAAATCCATGCATCGACGCCGGGCGAGGCCGGCTAGGCATGCGATGTCCTGAACGTCCGCCCGTCTCGCCACACCGCCCGTTCGACGTCGTGCTGCTCGACCCGCCCTCATGCGATGCCCGCAGCCGAGGTATTCGACCTCGTACGACGCCTTGCGCGGCGGCGCGCTCGCCGCCGACGCCGTCGTGTGCTACGAGCACGGCGCATCGCTCGATTTCGATGCGGAGGCGGCGTCTGCGGGCCTCGCCGTCGACGTTCGGTCGCGCAAACGCATGCGCGACGTGGCCTACGACATATCCATGCTGCGCGCGGTGGCATCGCGCGGGGACTGACATGAAACGAGCGCTCGTTCCGGGAACGTTCGATCCGATCACCAACGGCCACCTCGATGTCATCGAGCGCACGGCCGGCATCTTCGACGAGGTCGTCGTCGGCGTGGCCGCATCCGCGAAGAAGCGTCCCATCTTCCACATTGGAAGAACGCGTCGCCCTCGTCCAGGAGCCGACGGCCCGCCTCGAAAAACGTCACGGCCGTCGGCTCTGACGACCTTCTTGTCAATTTCCGCACGTCAAAGCTAGGTGCCACGGTCGTCGTCAAGGGTCTGCAGCGCGACGACCGACTTCGAATACGAGTTCAGATGTCGGCCATCACTCAAGCTCGACGGCGATAGTCGACACCATGTTTCATCAGTGTCGTCGCTCGACAAGATGCATCTGTTCCAGGCTCCATCGTGCGCGAACTCACTGCAGTTCCATGGCGACATCTCGTCCATGGTGCCCTGCGCCGAACGCGCGTTAGAAGGAAAAGCCGTGCGCAGAAATGCCCGGGAAGTCATTTTGGCTGCACGGATATCGGCTCCATGCGCGTCCGCACATCGGGTACCCGATATGCTGCGGATTTGCATGCAGAGCATCTAGGGGAAGACATGGACGAAACGGGAGTATTGGGACTCATCGAGGAGCTTTCCATCCTCTTGAGGACTCAGCCGGTCTTCGCAAGAACAATCTCCGTCAGGTCGAGCATCAACCAGGCCTTCGAGATCAGTGGATGATTCGCGAAACCTTCCCCGGGAATTCGCCCAGGCCCGCCAGATCGTGCGAGCGTCAGAGCCTTCTGACGATGCCGATGCCGAAGCGCGCGTCCATCGACGACGCCCGCAGCCAGGCCAGCGATCGCCTCCAGAACAGGGAGATCGTCTCGCATCGCCCAGCAGCAGGCCGATACCATCATGGCGGATGCCCGCGAGCTCGAGCGCCAGACGCGCGCGGGGCGGAAGATTACGCCGACGAAGTGCTCGGCCACGTCGAATCCAGCCCAGATCTCGCTGATCACGAGCGTTCGCCGCAGCCGCGACCGTCTCAACAACCAGAGCGTCCAACGATGAGGAACGGCCTGTCCATCGAATAGCCTTCGACGCCTTTTCGCCACCGCGGAGAGCGTTCCCCTTCAGGCGCCTACGATGTCGCCGCATCCTTGCATCGGGTTCGGACGAATACCGGGCCGACGCCCCCTTCGTCTGAACGTGCGCTCACGAACGTCGGAGGGGCCATGCTCGTCGAGGCACGGTCGCAGGCAGCCTGACCACGCGCTGCAGCCTGCTGCTCCTGCTGATGTCCCCATCGATGTTTCGCGACGTCGAGGTATTTCATCATTCGGCAAGGGCACGGCGCCCGACGGCATGGATACCGACGGTTCCGACGTCCTGCCCAACGATCACGTCATCGATCTCGAACCTCTGCTCAATGCCGCGGTCCTGCTCGAGACGCCGCTATGTTGCTGTGCGAGACCCTGAGCGCTCGCTCTGTCCGACCTGCTGGCGCGAATCTTCAACGACGGTCCCTACGGCTGCGCGCCGGGCTCCGCGGAACCTTTCAGGGAGAATCCGTTCGCGGTTTTGAAAAACCTTGATTTAGGTGTGGAGTAGCCTTGCGAGGTGGCGTTTCCTTTGATAGCATATCTCGTCGCGTGATTTCGTAGTGTATGTTCGGCCGGTGGTTCGACGCTGGATAAGGAGATGGAGAACCATGGCAGTCCCTGTATGCAAAAACCGGTCGTGCCCGCACCCATTCGCGCTCGCAGCGCCAACGACGTCGCTCCCATGCCCGCTCGTTCCACCTGCCCGCAGTGCGGCGCCGTCAAGCTTCCTCACCGCGTGTGCGGCAACTGCGGCTACTACAACAAGCGTGAGGTCATCGAAGTCGAGTAGCCTCGCCTTGGAACCGAACGCCTTGAATTGCCGGCTTTAGGGTCGGCAATTTGCGTATAGAGAGGTAGTGCAATGAGCAGCATCGTCATCAGCGTCGATGCCATGGGCGGAGACGATGCCCCGGGCGTCGTGCTCGAGGGAGTGGCCGAAGCGCTTGCCGCCGATACCGACCTCGAGGTCGTCCTGGTCGGCCCCGAAGACGTCGTCGGGGATTTCTGCCGCACGCACGACCGGTGCGAACCCTGCGCAGCCACCGAGGTCATCGGCATGGGGGAGCATCCTGCAACGCCGTGCGGGTCAGGATTCGTCGATCGTCGTAGGACGCCGTCTCGTCGACGAAGGCCGCGCCGACGGGTTCTTCTCGGCAGGCTCGACGGGCGCCTGCCGCTCGCGGCGGCCGTGCGCGTCATCGACGCATCAAGGCGTGCGCCGTCCGCGCTCACCACCATCATCCCGTCCCTGAAAAGCCCGCCGTCATGGCGGATGTCGGGCGAATGCCGATCGTAAGCCCGAACATCTCGTGCACCTCGCTCAGATGGCCGTCATATACGCGCGCCGCATCATCCATATCGCCGGACCTCGGGTCGCGCTGCTCAACATCGGCTCCGAGCCGACCAAGGGCTCCCAGTTCTATCAGAAACCCATGAGCTTCTGCGCAGCTCAGGTGCCCGAATTGCCGGGCAACGGAGAAGGAAACGATATCATTCTCGCGTCTACGACGTGTTCGTCGCGACGGATTCACCGGCAACGTCGCGCTCAAGACCATCGAGGGGACATCGAGGCAGCTGTTCAAAAGCCTTAAAAGGCGTCAGTGACCGCAAATCTCTGAATGCTCTCGCCGCCGCCGTCCTGAAAGGGTCGCTGCGCGGTTTCGCATCCCCGCTCAGCGCGGATATTTACGGCGGCGCGCCCCTGCTCGGCGTGCGCGGCGCAGTGATCGTCGGCCGATGGCTCGAGCAGCCCGCTCACGATCAAGAACGGCATCCTCACCACGCGGCCTGCGTGCGAAGACGTCTGCGGGCTCATCGAGAAAGGGTGCAGGCACGAGCCATACCCCGAGCAATCGGCCAAGCTCGACGGCGCAGCACGTGATCGGCGTTGCATTCGACGATATCGACATCCTCCTCGCCGCCATCACCCATCCTTCCGCGACCGAGGGCAAGCCGGTCAAGTTCTCATACGAACGCCTGGAATTCCTCGGCGACAGCATTCTGGGAGCCATCGTCGCGAACGAGGGCCTTCCACGCGTATCCTGAAATCGACGAAGGCGGGCTGACCCGCATCAAGGTCGCGCTCGTTTCAGGCTCCAGCCTGTCCGACGTCGCCGCCAGCTCGGGTTCGCCGACGTCATCGTCTTCGGGTCCTCCGAGGCGCGCACGGACGCCGCGGCCCTGCATTCCGCGCTCGAAAACGTCTACGAGGTCCGTCGTCGCCGCGCTTTTCCTCGACAAGGGCATGGACGGCGCGCGGGATTTCGTGCGCCGCACGCTCATCCCGCGCATGGATATCGAGATGGCGCGCGAACCCGAGAATCCCAAGAGCGCGCCTGAGGAAAAGCTTCAGGAAGAAGGCATCACGCCACCTGCAAGCTGGTCGAGACGCAGGGTCCGCCGCACGATCGCACGTTCGTGTCCCAGGTGTTCGCCGGTCTCGACCGCGCTCGCGCAAGGCATCGGCGCACGAAGAAGGAATCGGAGCTAGCTGCCAAGGCGGCGCTCGATATGATCGACGCCGACGGCGCCCAGGCGCCGGACGCGCGCACCATGAAAGAGCTCCAGAAGGCAGATACGAAAGCGTCACGCAGGCCAAGGCGAAGGGAGGAGCAGCGTCGTGCCAAGGAGGGACAGAGCGCCAGCGTGCCGAGCCCGCAAAAGGAAAGGACGATCGTTTTTCGGTTGGCCTTCCGCCGGCGAACCGCGCGAGACTTTCTGCGGCGGCCGATGACGAGCAAGATCGCCCGCCGACGCGAGCTCTCGAGCCTTTTGTACCTGAAGTCGCTCACGCTCAAGGGATTCAAAATCGTTCGCCGATCGCATCCAGCTCACATTGAACCGGGCATGACGGCTGTCGCGTCGGGTCTCGAACGGATCGGGCAATCGAACATCTCGGACGCCGTCCTGGGTACTGGGCGAACGCAACCCCAAGCATCTACGCGGCAGGCTACGGAAGACGTCATCTTCGCCGGCTCGACGGCGCGTCGCAGCGTGAGCGTCGCGGAGGTCGAGCTCGTGCTCGATAATTCCGACGGATGCTTCCGGTCGATTTCGACGAGGTATCGCTCAGCGCAGGATCTTCGCAGCGAGAGAGAGCGAATACCTGATCAACGGCATCGTCGCCCGGCGCATGGACTTCCTCGACATCCCGCACGACACGGGGCTCGGCATCGGGCACGCATACGATCATCGGCCAGGGGCAGCCTGACGCGGTGCTCACGGGAAGCCCGATGACCGTCGCGCGCTCATCGGGCCAGAAGCCGCCGGCATCCTCAAGCTACAAGCAGCGAAAGGGAACGCCTGGCTCGCAAGCTCGCATCGATGGACGAGCACCTGGCGCGTGAAAGACGTTGCCGCCGAGGTGGAACGCCAGCTCAGCCATTGGCTCGCAAGGCGTCGCGGCAGCAGGCCTACGATACGCTCTCGACCGAGCTCACGCAGATGGACCTTCTGCTCGCGGTCGACGATCTTCGTCGCTGCACGGCGTGATGCCGTGGAGCGTGCCGAGAGGCGATACCGGCGAAGATAGACGTCGATCGCCTCGCGTCCGAGGGGATGCCGATGACGGGTCCAGAAGCTTTCGCAGCTCTTGCAGGATCGGGGGTTTACGTCGGCGACCTCACCGAGCGGCGCGGACGGTTCCATATGCTCGTCGAGCGCTTTCTGAATCGGTCGAGCGCGTCCTCGCGAGAAGGAACGCTCGATCGAGTCCCGCCTGTCCGCTGCCGAAGGAACGGAGTCCGATCGAAGCGTGATCGCTCGCTGAGCGCGGGAGGTCGCATCGCTCAAGGAACGATCGCGATGCCCAGGTCGCGAAGCGCGATGCCGTGTCAGCCGATATGTCCGGAGCTCGCGGGCGCGTCGACGGCACGCGCCGCGTAGCGCGCGACGCAGACGCGCAGGCGGCACGTCTGCGCACGGATCTTGGCCGAAGCGGAGCGCACGATCGCCGATGCGTGATGCGCGCCTGTCGCGGCGCGCGACGACCACCATAGGCTTAAGCCGCGCGCGTCGACGCGCGCGTCGGCTCGCCATGACGCGCTTTCCGCCGAGCTTTCGCCGATGTGCGCGGCGAGCCGTCTGCCCGCATGAAGATCGTGTGCGCGGCGAAACGGGAGGCTGCTCGATGCAGTGCTCGCCGAGCATGGCCCACGCCGATACGCTCCGCATCGATGCAGCCGATGCGCAGTACAGCGCAGCGCGCTCAAAGAGGCGCGCCTGCGCCTCGCAGGGCGCGGCGAGCGCGCCGCCGTCGAGCGCGCGCTCGCATCCATCCGGATCACGTACGGCGGCATCCGCGTGGATGCACGTGAACATGCTGCGCATGACGGGCATGCGCGCACTGGCATCCCCTCATGCACGTGCTGCCGCATCTCGAGCATCCTCGTCGAATTTCCTTTTGGAGACGATCTCGACCTTGTCCCAGTCGCCGCCGACGGGCGTGCCGCCGCGTCCCTGCTTTCCGCCGTGCGCGGCGCAGGGATCGGAGCATGCTGCCCGCGTTCTTCTTCTCGCATCGGACGCGATCATTCGCGGAGGCGGCCGGTCGCGTCTGATACAGACGCCATCGATGCCGATGCATCCGTCCGTTGGCTTCGGATGCCCTGCTGGGCGATGTCATGCTGGCTGAAACCGCCGAAGAGTGCTCGTCGGGTTCTTCCGAGGCCGCTGCGCTATGCGTGACGCCGGACGGCATCGTCGTCAGCCCGGCGAAGTGACGCTGCCGCCGCGCCCGATCGCGACGCGCGCTCAGGCGCCCTTTCTCCGCGAGCGCCGGCTCTCTCGAGCTTTGCAGACGAACAGGCGCGCCCGAGCGCCTGAGACGGCACGCCGTCGCTGCCCTCGAGAATGCCGAGGCTCGCCCTTTGCGCAGGCGCAGGCATCGAGCCTTTCCCATGCATCTGAGAAGGCGTCGTCTCGGCGGCGCTGTCTTTCGCCGAAGCCGAGCGACGCAGACTGTTCAGCGCCTGTCGACGCCTCGAATCGGCCTTCCGCCTTCGGTCGATACCGATTCTGACCGGCGCATCGCGACGCCTCTTTCGGGCGCATCGCCCGATATGGACGGGCTTTCCGCCTGTGCGGCCGATGCGCGCCGCCCGCCGCGCGTCCTTGCAGGCCGGAGATCGAGGGCTGATCCAACTGACCGGCGATGCGAAAAGCGGACGCCGAGCAGAAGGCGGCGCAGGCGCACGCCGACGCGAAGCTCGATTGCACGACGTCCGTCGAGCGCGCGCGCTCGTTCGAAACGGGAATGCGCGAGAGGAGCGCATCCGAGCGCGCCGTGCGTAAGGGACCGTGTCGCCGCCGCTCGTCGGACTGTGTCGCGCCCATGGCGCCGCACCGAGCCTTTGCGCCTGTCGTGGCATCCTCAGCGCGCAGGCGCGTGCAGCTGGGTCGACCGATCTTGCCGGAGAAGCCGCGACGCCCGAACAGGCTCGGTCCCAGTCGTTCACGCCGCAATCGATCGCCGACGCCCGGGAAGCGGCGGCTCGCGAAAGCCGCGCCGACGCGTCCGCATCTGCGTTTCCGACGTCCGCGTCGAGCGCGGCCGCCTTTGAAGTCCAGGTCGATGCCGCGCAGGCGAGACCGTCGACGAATGCGGCGTCCCTGGAAAACCGCGCTGCCGCTCGGAGCCGTGGACGGATCAGTTCCGGAACTCGAAGAGCAGGCGGCGCGGCGCGGCGCCGCATCGCGAAGATGTGCATCGATCGGACTCCGTCGGCCGCCGAGGAATACGATATGGCGTAGCGAGCGCGCTGCGAATACCTCGTCTGCAGATCGAAGACATGGAGGCTGGCGCGCCGCGCGCTCAGCGCATCGGACGCGGCCATAGACGCGCGTGTATGAAGGAGCGCTTCGATCTCACGTCTCGAGGCCTGTGAACCCGAACTTCCAGAAAACATCTTCGCCAGCCTTCTTCGGGCGGCTCCGGCGAGCTCACGCCTGCTCGTCGGCGGCGAGGGCACGACAACCTGTCGGAGTGGAGGTCAACGCGCAGCCGCGCGGCAAGCGCATCACCGCGATGATGCCTGCGCGAGCGGCGGCGAGCGAGTCGCTGACCGCGCTTGCGCCGCTCTTCGCCGTCTACAAGATCCGCTCGACGCCGTTCCCACACTCTCGACGAGTGCCGAGGCATGGCCCTCGACGACAGCGGCAACCTGCGCCGCCTCGATCGTTTGTCTCCGATGAGCGCTGCGCCGCGAGACGCAGCTCATCACGACCACCGTCAGCGCCGCACGATGGAAGATGGCCGACGTCCCTCGGCGGCGTGTCCATGGCGTACGACGGCGTCACCGCGTCGTTTCGCGGCTCGAGCGCACGGCAGGCGCGCCGTCAGGAAAGCGAAATGATCCCATGGCATGGTTCGATCGCGCGAAGTCCGCCTGTCGAAAAGCCGGAGAAGCTCAGGAACCACCAACATGCTCGTCTTCATGGGTCCCGAAGTCGATGAGGACTTTTGGGAGAACCTCGAAGGTCGCTGGTCATGAGCGATATCGGATATCCGGCGGCGTTCGCGATCTCGGTCGACATGCGCGACGCGGGCGCAGAGGCTGGGCGCCCTTCCTGACGCTCCGGCGATCCTCGAAGAGCTGAGCGCAGATCGCGCGGCTTCGCCGTGCCCGAGGGATGCACTGCTCGACGAGCGTCCGCTGTGCGTCCTGCTCGTAGGCGTGAACGATCGAAAGACGACGACGGCCGGCAAGATGGCCGCCGATGCCTGGCGGCCGGGGCGACACCGTCGTTCTCGGAGTTGCGGACACCTTCCGCGCCGCGGCCATCGAGCAGCCTCGAGGAGGCCCGCAGCGATAGCCCATCGTCGAGCGCGAACGCGGATCCGATCCCGCAAGCGTTGCTACGAGACGCTTGACGAAGCCGAGCGCATCGGGGCGACCTTGTGCTCATCGACACGGCCGGGCGCCTCCACACCTCGCCCGATCTGATGCGCGAGCTTCGTGAAGGTCACGTCCGTCGTGCGCAGCAGCGCCTGGCGTGGTCACCGTGCTCGTGATCGACGCGACCGCAGGCCAGAACGGCTTGACGCAAGCCAAGAGATTCGACGAGCAGGCTCGACCCACGGCATCGTCAGTGACCAAGCTCGACGGCACGGCTAAGGGCGGCATCGCCCTTGCGATATCCTATGAGCTGGACTTCCATATTGAAGATCGGCGTCGGCGAAGGAACGACGACCTCGCGATTTCGACGCGCTTCGACTACGCCCGTGCGCTCACGGGCAGCGAGGAGTAACGCATGCTTGAGAGCTCATCCGACCGACTTCAGGGGTTTTCGGCGGCCTGGAAATGAAAGGACGCCTGACCCCCGACGATACCGACGCGGCCATGCGCGAGGTGCGCTGGCGTCTGCTCGATACCGACGTCAACTACAGTAAGTCAAGACCTTCGTCGCCAAGACGAAGGAACGATGGCGGCGCCGACGTTGAATCGCTGACGCCCGCCCAGAACGTCGAAGATCGTCTCGACGAGCTCACGGAGCTTGGCGGCACGTCGTCGCGCATGGTGCTGACGACCGCATCCCGAACGTCATCATGCTCAGGTCCCTCGCAGGGCCCGGCAAGACGACGGCCGCCGCGAAGCTCGCGTACCCGCTGAAGTCCAAAGGGCACAGCCCTGTTGCTCGTGGGCCTGCGACACCCACCGTCCTGCAGCAGCCGATCAGCCTGAAACCCCGGCAGCGAAATCGGCGTGAAGGTGTTCCGCGGCGATGGGGCCCATCCGCCAACATCGCGCAAGAAGGCGTTCGATTCGCCATCGACAACCTGCGCGACGTCGTCATCGTCGACACCGCCGCCGCCTGCAGGTCGACGTAAGCCGTGATGGCGGAAGCCGCCGATATCAAAGCCGCGGTCGAACCCGATCAGATCTTCATGGTCGTCGATGCTGACCGCCAGGAAATCGTCAACGGGCTTCCGCTCTCGCCGACGAGCGCCGATTTCGACGGCGCTATCGTCTCGAAGATGGACGGCGATGACATGCCGGCGGCGGCGCGCTTCCTCATGCAGTGACGGCAAGCCCATCAAATTCATATCCGCAGGCGAAAAGCCCGACAGTCTTGAAGAGTTCCACCCCGACCGCATGGCCAAGCGGCATCCTCGGCATGGGCGACGTCGTCTCGCTCATCGAGCAGGCGAGCCGCATAGAAGCCGACGAGTCCGAGCGTCTGGCGGAGCGCATGGCGCGCGCCCAGTTCACGCTCGACGATTTCTCCAGGTAAGAAGCAGACGCCCGTCTCGGGGGCATCTCGAAGCTCGTGAGCGCGCTTCCGGCGGCGACCGCGCGATGGCGTCGGGCAAGGTGGACATCGGGCGCTCGACCGCATGGAGACCGTCATCTTCTCCATGACTCGTATGAACGCGCGCATCCCGATGCGCTCAACGCGTCGCGCCGCCGCCTGCCGCCGCGGGCGCGGGCGTGACGGTCCAGGACGTCAAACAGTCATCAAGCAGTTCAACGAGACTAAGAAGATGATGAAGCGCACGATGTCCCAGGTCGATCCCAGTGGAGGCGGCAAGAAAGGGAAGAAGGGCAGCAGCGTGGCAAACGCCGCCGTCCGATGCTTCCCGGCGGCATGTCCATGAAGGATCTGAAGGCCATCGAGGATATGATGGACGGTTGAAATCCCTAGGATTCACGCATCGCCCCGCCCGCCCCGACGTTTCAGTTCGATTTCGGGGAAGGCGGGCTGTCTCATAATCGCGTGCTGCGAAAACCCAGAAAGTTGCATGACGACAAGGGTTGGCATTAACGGATTTCGGTCGCATCGGTCGTCTCACGTATCGCGCGATGGCGAACGATCCCCGACATCGAAGTCGGCGGTCAACGCATACGGGGCAGCATCGAAGCCGCAGCGTATCTGCTAAATACGATCTGCGCACGGCGGCGTTCGAGACGGTCGAAACCCACGACGAGGGCTTCGTCGCCGACGGCCGCAAGGTCAAGGTCCTTTCCCGACCGCAACCCGCCGAACCTGAACTGGGGGCGATCTGGGCGGACGTGGTCATCGAATCGACCGGCGCGTTCCGCAAGGCCGAAGACGCGCATGCATATCGAAGCCGGCGCCAAGAAGGTCCTCATCACCGCCCGGCAAAAACGAGGACGCCACCATCGTCATGGGCGTCAACGACGAAGTCTACGACAAGAGCCTCCATCGCATCGTCTCCAACGCGTCCTGCACCACGAACTGCCTTGCACCCATGGGCAAAGGTGCCGCTCGATAGCTTCGGCATCGAACGCGGCTACATGAACACCATCCATAGCTATACCAACGACCAGCGCATCCTCGACGGTTCCCACAAGGATCTCTGCGCGCCGCGCTGCGGCCCTTTCCATGATCCCGACCATCACGGGGCGCGGCCATGCCGGTGTCCCTCGTGCTTCCTGCGCTCGCCGGCAAGCTCGACGGCTTTCGCCACGCGCGTTCCGGACCCCTCGATGCCCCTATGGTCGATCTGACGGTCCGCTCTCGCGTCCGCGTCACCAAGGAAGAGGTCAACGCCGCGATGAAGGCCGCCGCCGCGGAGCCATGAAGGCTACCCACGACTGCGACGAACCCATCGTATCGACCGATGTCATCGGCACCTTCTTCATGCGTCTTCGGCAGCATGCTCACCATGCGAGTCGGCGGCACGAACGTGATCTCGGTCAAGGTCGTCGGCTGGCACGACAACGAATGGGGCTATTCAATCGCGTGCGAAGGACCTCACGAAGATCGTGTGCGGCGAGATGCTGGGCGCTGTCGCGCAATCCGCTTCGAGAAAGCGGGACGCGACGGCCCTCGTGCTTTGGCACGCCTATGAAAACAGAGAAAGGAGCATGCATCCATGCCGATCCAGACGTCGAGACCGCTGAGGTCGCTGGCGAGCGAGTCGTCCGCGTCGATTTCAACGTTCTCGTCACCGACGGGCGCGTGACCGACGACACCCGTATCAAAGCGGCGCTCCCACCATCGAACACCCGTCGAACGGGACGCCAAAGTCGTGCTCATGAGCTATTTCGCCGTCCTCGCACAGGCTTCGAAGCGGATTTCTCCTCGTCTCGCTGCGGCCTGCCTGAGCTCATCGGCCGTCCGGCAACGATGGCATCCGACGACGGGCAAGGATGCCCGCGCGAAGGTGGCGGAGCTTTTCCGCCGGCGCGGTCGTGCTGTCGGAGAACCTGCGCCGACGCACGCGAGAAGAAGAACGATCCGACATTCTGAAGAGCTCGGAGCGCCCGGCGACCCTATGTCAACGATGCGTTCGGCTGCGCCCATCGCGCGCACGCATCGACGACCGGCGTCGCGAAGCTGCTCCCCGCCTATGCCGGCTTCCTGCTGAGCGCGGAGGTCGAAACGCCTCGAGCGTGCTCGACGCGCCCGAGCGTCCGTTCGGGTCATCCTCGGCGGCTCGAAGGTCTCCGACAAGGTCGGCGTCATCGAATCGCCTCGCGGACAAAGCGCCGACGTCATCATCGTGGGCGGCGGCATGTGCTTCACGTTCCTGCTCGGCCAGGGCAAGGCGATCGGCTCGCTCAAGGAGTGATGACTGGGTCGATCGTTCCCAGGACATGCTTGCGCGCGCCGAAGAGGTCGGGTGCGCGATCATGCTGCCTGAAGACGTTGTTCGCGCAGACCGCTTTCGCAGAGGATGCGAATGTCGTCACCGCTGGTCGACGCCATGCCTGCCGATATGATGGACTCGACATCGACCTGCGACCGAGTAAGATCGTATGCCGCGGGCCATCGCCAGGGCCAAGACCGTCTTCTGGAACGGCCCCATGGGAGTCTTCGAGATGCTGTTCGCGCATGGCACCAGCGCCGTGGCGGATGCCATGGCGGTGAATGAAGCCGCGACGACGATCGTCGGCGGCGGCGACAGCGTGCGGCCGAACATGTTCGGCATGGCGTCGGAGATGTCCTTCATCTCGACCGGCGGCGGCGCCGCGATGGAGCTCGTAGGAAGAAAGGCGCTTCCCGGCGTCGAGCAAGATTGAGGAGGTAACCTGACGCGTAGACCGCTCATCATCGGCAATTGAAGATGAACAAGACCCGCTGAAAGCGTCGTGCTCGCAGGGATCTCGAACGCTACGACCGCGCTTCCGATGCCGTCGACGTGGTGCTCTGTCCGCCCACCATCGACCTGCGCTTTGTAGGTCACGGTGCTCGATTGATAACCTTTGTCGAAACGGGTGCGCAGAACGTCCATTGGGAACCTTCCGCGCCTCACGGGCGAAACGAGCATCTCATGCTCAAGGATGTAGGCTGCACCTGGTAATCGTCGGGCACTCCGAACGGCGCGAGATGCTCGCCGAAAGCGACGAGACCGTCAATTGCTGCGCGCGTTTGCGAACCGGCTGCGTCCGATTATCTGCGTGGGGAAAGCCCGCTATGCGCGAGTCGGGCGCGACCGTGCCCTTTGTCGTCGACCAGGTGCGGTGGCCTCGCCGGACTCGAACCGAAGAAGCTCGGCTGGCGGTCGTCGCCTACGAGCCTGTCTCGCTTATCGGAACGGACGCACGGCGACGCCGGATCAGGCGCAGGAGGTATGCGCAGCCATCCGCGCGGACGCCTGCAGGATCTGTTCGGCGCAGGCGTCGCCGATGAGATGCGCGTTTCATACGGCGGCTCCATGAAGCCTGGAAACGCCGAGGGCTTCCTGTGCGCCTGCCGATGTCGACGGGGCTTATCGGCGGCGCCTCGCTCAACGTCGACGATTTCGCTCTACCTTGTCGCTGCGTGGCCGCGACGATACAGTCAGATCCAGCCGGACGGCACTATCCGTCCGGGCCCTTGTTCCAGGAGGAGCCTCGAGATGGCTGCACACGACATGCACGAATATACCCCCGCCGCCCTGTTTCGTCATCATGCGACGGCTTCGAATCGACGAGCATGGGAGAAGGAAACGCCATCTCGCTCGCATCCACGCCGAACCTCGACCGATATTGAAGACCCGTCCGCGCGACGACGCTCGAGTACCGGGAGAAGCCGCCGGGCCTGGCGGCCAGATGGGCAATTCCGAAGTCGGCATCTCAACATCGGCGCCGGACGCGTCGTGCATCAGGAGCCACGCGCATCAACGCCGCCTGCGCCGACGCGACCATCGCGCGCAGCGAGGGCGTTCAGGCGGCGTTCGATACCGCAACGACGCCGGGTTCCGCCTGCACCTGATGGGCTCTTCGGATGGCGGCGCATCTCGCACATCACGCATCTGCTCGCGCTCATACGCCACGCCGTGGCGGCGGGCGTCCGACGTGCGCGTCCACCGCTTCACGGACGGTCGCGACGTCCGGCCGACGAGCGGCATCGGATCGCACGCGAGCTCGAGACCGCGATCGAGTGAACACGAATGAGCGATCGAGTCCGCATCGCATCGATCTCCGGCGCTACTACGCTGATGGATCGCGACAACCGTTGGGAGCGCGTCCACGCGGCTCGATGCCGTCGTCTGCGCGCAGCTCCCTCTTCTGATCAAGCGCCTGAGACGTTCGTGCAGGCTTCCTGCGATGCGGGCACGACCGATGAATCTATCGTTCCCCGGCGCATTCGACGGGCGCGGCGTCGTCGACGGGGATGCGGTCCTCTTCAACTTCCGCCCTGACCGCGCCTGTCAGATCATCGCCGCGCCTTCACCGAACCCGATTTCGACGGTCTGTGCGCGGGCGCGCGCCCGCGTGACCTACGTCTGCCTGACCGAGTACGACCCGACGCTCGATGCGCTGGTCGCCTCCCGAAGACCTTCCTGAGCATGTCGCTGACGTCATCGCCGATGCAGGCCTCACGCAATACCACACGGCCGAAACCGAGAAGTACGCGCACGTCACCTTCTTCTTGAACGGCGGCGTCGAAGAGCCCAGCAGGGAGACGCGCAGGCTCGTGTTCGCCGAAGGTCGCGACCCACGACCTGCAGCCTCGAGATGAGCGAACCCGAGGTTGCGCGCACGCTCGTCGAGGCTGATCGGGTCGGACGTCGCGGACGTGTATATCGTGAACTTCGCGAACTGCGACATGGTGGGGCACGGGCATGATTCCGCCGCCCGCGCCGCGGTCGAGTACGGTTTCGACGCCGCGCGTCGGTCTCGGTCGTCGACGCCGTCTGCGCCAAAGGCGGATTCGCACTCATCACCGCCGACCACGGCAACGCGGACAAGATGATCGCGGAGGACGGATCGCCCCATACGGCCCATACCACCGCGCCCGTGCCGCTCATCCTGGTCGATGGGACCGGCGCGGGCCTCTGGCCTGAAAGACATGCACGGCGCGCTCTGCGATATCGCTCCCACGATGCTCGAGGCGATCGGGCCTCGACCCGGCCGGCTGCGATGGATGGACGCTCGCTGCTCGTATAGCTCCCCCTGCCGTCTCGCCGAGGGATGGCTGTTCTCGCGTCTAAAAGACGGGCGATGCTCGTACAATCGCCCGTTAAACATCCACGTATTCGTGGCGACGCTTGAAAGGAACCATCATGATCGCAGTCATCGGGGAAAGGCGTGTCGGACGCTCGCGCGTGCTGAGCTGACGAGCGCCCTCAGAGAACGCGGACTTGAGACCCATGTGAGCGTCGGCACCTATCAGACGATTATCGGCCTCGTCGGCGACACCGCGTCCATCGATATCCGCCTCCTGAATCGCCTCGATGTAAATCGAACAGATCAAACGCGTATCCGAACCGTTCAAAAAGCGCGAATCGCAAGTTTCATCCGGAAGACAGCGTCGTCGAGGTCGGCGGAGTGAAGATCGGCGGCGGACGTTCACCGTCATGGCGGGTCCGTGCTCCGTCGAAAGCGAAGAGCAGTGCATGATCATCGCCGAGCCGTGAAGGCTCAGCGGCGGCGCGATTTTCCGCGGAGGCGCGTTCAAGCCCCTGAACCTCTCCTGATGCCTTCCAAGGCATGGGCAGGGAAGGACTCGGCATTCTCGGCCGTCAAAGAGCGTTTCGGCCTTCCTACGGTGAGCGAGATCATGGATGCGCATGACCCTGCCGTATTTCGAAGATATCGATATCCTGCAGGTGGGCGCGCGCAATATGCAGAACTTCACGCTGCTCAAAGCCCTCGGCGCTCAAGACAAGCCCGTTCTGCTCAAGCGCGGCATGGCGGCTACGATCGACGAGCTTCTGATGTCGGCGGAATACACTGCGCGGGCGGCAATCGAAACGTCATCCTGTGCGAACGGGGCATCAGGTCGTACGACACGCGCACGCGCAACGTTTTCGACGTCTCCGCCATTCCCGTGCTGCGCGAACTCACCCATCTTCCGATCGTTTCGGACCCGAGCCACGCCACCGGGCGCACGAGCTCGTGACGCCGGGTCGCGTGCGCTGCCGTGGCCGCCGGCTCCGACGGTCTCGAGGTCGAAGTCCATCACGACCCGAAGCACGCGCTCTCCGATGGCGCCCAAGCGCTGCTGCCTGAGCAGTTCGCCGGCATGATGCGCCGATGCGCAGCCATACGCGACGCGATTCGCGAGGAGAGGGCGATGCCGTCCTCAACGAAGCGTCGGGTCGATCTCGACCTCATCACGCGTTCGGGCACGCCGGGCGCGGTCGGCATCGTGGGGCTCGGCCTCATCGGCGGTCGTTGGCGAAGGCCTGCGGAAGCGGGCGGACGGTGTATGCCGCCAATCGCACGCGCTCGACGCTCGAGACCGCCATTGCGGAAGGCAGCGTCGCCGCCCTCTCGACGATCTCGACCATCGAGCTGTGCGATCTGGTCGTCATCGCGCTACTACCTCAGGCCACGGTCGATTGGGTGCGCGACCACGCCGATGCGTTCGCAACCGATGCGCTCGTCGTGGACTGCGGAGGCGTCAAGCGATGCGATATGCGCGCCGTGCTCGCCGTCGCATCGTCTTACGGCTTCCACTTCATCGGCGGCCATCCGATGGCCGGCATCCAATACTCGGGCTTTCGCCATGCGCGCGTCGATCTGTTCGCAGGACAATCTTTCGTCATCGTGCCTCCTGAAGACTGCGACCGCCAGCGTCGTCGACGCCTGCATCGCCTCTTTCTCCCTGCGGGTTCAAGCGGTATTCGATAGCCACGCCCGAGCGCCACGATGAGATCATCGCCCATACCTCCCAGCTATGCGCATGGTGAGTTCGGTTCATCAAGAGCCCGACGGCCCGAGCGCATTCAGGGTTCCGGCCGGAAGCTATCGCGACCTCACGCGCGTCGCGGAGCTGAACGCGGGCATGTGGACCGAGCTGTTCTGCGACAATGCCGATTACCTGAGCCTTGAGATCGAACGCGTGATCAAAGAGCTCTCTCGATACAAGGACGCGCTCGACGCCCGCGATGCCGACACGCTCGAGGCGCTGTCGCCGACGGCACGCGCGCCAAGAGAAGGGCCGACGGACGCTTCGAGCGATGGGGAGCGCGTCTCATGACGCCGTCGATGTCCACGCCTCGAAAGACTATACGGTATTCATCGACGAATTATCGCTCGACGATATCGGCGGCCTGGCGCGCAAGGTGTCGGGAGGAGACGCGGCGCTCATCGTGAGCGACGGCAACGTCGCACCGCGCTATCTCGCCCGAGTCCGAGCATCTCTGCAAAACGGCAGGCTATCCTGTCTCGACCTTCGTCTTTCCCCGCAGGGAGAAGTCCAAGACCCTTTTCGACGTTCGCGCGCGCTGTCGATGCTCGCGCCGAGGCTCGCCTGACTCGTTCATCGGTCGTCATCGCGCTCGGCGGCGGCGTCACGGGAGGCATCGCGGGTTCGTCGCGGCGTCCTACTGCGCGGTTGCCGCCGCATCCAGGTGCCGACATCGCTTCTGCCTGCGTCGACCGTCGGTCGGAGGGAAGGTCGAGTCGATATCCCCTGCGGGCAAGAACCCGGTCGGCGCGTTCTTCCAACCCGATGCCGTACTGATCGACACTAAGCCTCTCTCGACGCTCGACCCGTGTTCTTCACGGACGGCTGCGCCGAGATCATCAAACATGGCGCCATTCGGGATGCCGCGCTTCGCTGAGCTCTGCATCGCCTATGCCAGGGGGATGCGCGCCCGCTCGACATCATCGCGCGATGCGTCGCCCTCAAGCGCGATATCGTCGATACCGACGAGCGAAAGAGAGACCCGCGCAAACTCCCTGAACTTCGGGCATACGGTCGGGCACGCGATCGAAAAGCCCTCCACGGACTTCCGAGGTCCATCACGGATTCGCAGTGGCAACCGCATGGCGGTCGTGACGCGCGCTGCAGCGAGAGCGGTCTTGGCGCTCGATACGCTCTGAGCGCATCGAGCGGATCGTGCAGGCATACGGATTCGATATCGAAACGCCGCTTTCGCCGCGCGCCCTGCCGATACCATGCGCGCAGACAAGAAGCGCACGGGTGACGCCGTCCGGCTTCATCGTCGCCGACGCCATCGGCGCGGCCGCCATACGCGAAGTGCCGATGAACGGCGTCGAGGCTTTCTCGAGGGTTCTTGCGCGTCGATCAATCCATCTTTCCTCACGTCCAGGAGCGCCTGCGTCATCGTGCAGGGCAGAAATCACGGTTTTCCCTCGGCCAGAGCCATTCCGCGGCCGTAGGCGTCGTCGTCGACGGGCTGCCCGCCGGGATCCGCGACAGAGCGCTTGCGGCGTTTCTCGACCGGCGCGCTCCAGGGCCGCACCCTGGTCGACGCCGCGCAAGGAAGCGGACGCGCGAATTCGTCGCAGCATCGTCGACGGCATGACGTGCGGAGCTCCGATCGCCGCGCTCATACGCAACACGAATACGCGCCCTCCGATTACGATGAGCTTTGCCTCGTGCCAGACCGGGCACCGATTACGTCGCCGAAGTGAAATACGGGAGTACCGTCAGGTGCCCCTGGAGGCGGCATTTTTCGCTCGGCTGATGGCTCTGCTCTGCATCGCAGGCGGCATCGCCATCCAGGTTCTCGAAGGTGAGGCATCCATGTGGGCGGGTTACGCGCGCACGCGGGAATCGACGACGCCGCGTTCCCAAAACGCAGGGGCTGTCCCGAAGCGCTCCATGAGCCGGCGGGAAAGCTGCTGCCCGTCATCGACTGATGCCGCCCGGTGCGCGCATGATCGATGCGATCTCGAGACGCGCCGCCTTTGCGACAGCGTCGGCGGCGTCGTGAGTGCGCTGCCACTCGGGCTTCCCATCGGCGTGGGCGAGCCTCTTTCTCGAGGGGATTGGTGCGCGCTGGCGCGCATCCGTTCGCCATACCGCCGTGAAGGGCGTCGAGCCCGGATGCGGCTTCATGCGGCGAGACGCGCGGAAGCGGATATAACGATCTATCGCATGGTCGGCGGGGTCGGGATCATCAAGAATGATGCGGGCGGCATCCCGCGGCATTTCGACGGGAGAGCGTCATCATGCGCGCGGCGTTCAAGCCGACATCGTCCATCGCCGCCGTCCAGCAGAGCGTGAACCCGCGGACGGGCGAAGATGCCGATCTTACCGTGCACGGCCGGCACGATCTGTGCGTCGCGCGCAGCTGTTCCCATCGTGGAGGCTTGCCTGCGCCTGCAGCCCCTGCTCGATCTCGTCATGGAAAGAAGGATGCGATGAGCGGCGCGAACGGATCCGCATAGTCCGGGGCTCGATGCGCTGAGGGCGCGCATCGACGAAATCGACGAATCGATGGTTGCGCTCTTCGCCGAGCGCGCCGGACATCGCCGAGGACGTCGCCGAGACAAGCGCCCATCAGGCCGTCCAGTGCTCGACGCGATGCGAGGCTGCCAAGATCGCCCAGGTGACGCATTTGGCGCCCGAGCGCTTCTCCCGTATGGCTCCTCGCTGTACGGCGTCGTCATGGCGCTTTTCCGCATGCGGCAGCATGTCGTTCTGGACGAATCCTGGCGAGCGCCTTTGGGACGGCGCCGTGAGCGAGGAGCCTTCCTCGGCGCATACGGCCATTCAAGGCGTGGCGGGATCGTGGGTCGCACTGCAGCCGCGCGCGCCATGCCGGACGATGCATCCGGAGTTTTCTTTCCAGTTGGGGAAGACGTTTGCCTACCCGCTGAATCGGATCGGGTGGATTTCGCGTTTCCGCTCGAGAATTCGACCACAGGCACGGTGAACAGGACATGGGACCTCATCGCGCAGCACGCCTGTTCATCGTGTCGTCCGCTATGCGGCGCATCGATCAGGCCCTTTCCTCATGAATCCCGCACGACGTCTCGGAGCTTGAGGTTTTCTCACATGATGCAGGCGCTTCGTCAATGCGAACGATACCTCGAATCGCCTCGGCCCGAACGTTCGCCCCACTATCTGCGAGAACACGGCCGTCGCCGCGTCGCGTCGCCGAACTGCAGGGGGACATCGCGGCCATCGCATCGGAGTGCGCGGATGCGTACGGACTCGATGTCGTCGCGCGCCGCATTCAGGATTCGGGACAACTACACGCGATTCGCCTGCATCGCGCGCGGTGCATCGTCACGCGCCGGGCCGATCGATCGTCGCTCGTCGTCGTGGTCTCGCACGAGCCGGATCGCTGTTCCGTCTGCTCGGCCTTTCGCAGCTCGGCGTCAATCTCGTGAACTCGAGAGCGTCCCATTCCCCGCAGCGCCTTCGAGTTCGGCTTTACGTCGAAATCGAATCGGTGCCGCACACTCGACATTCGATGCCATCGCGGCCCAGCCGCCGCATACTGCGAATCCTCACGCTACCTTGAAGCTATCAGACGCACGAACGGAGGTCGGACGATGAACGACGGGAAATTCGGCTTGGTGGGCCACCCGCTCGGTCACAGCTATTCCCGCGCATCACGAGCTTTTAGGATCGACGCCCTATGATCTCATCGATATCGCGGAAGACGAGCTCGAGCCCTTTTTCGCCCGTCGCGCCTTCGACGGCGTGAACGTGACCATTCCCTATGAGTCGCGCGTTTCCCTCAGCCGACGACGCATCCAGCCGCGCGCGCGCCTCGGATGCGTCAATACCGTCGTGGAAGCGCCCGGATGCACGCTGGCCATTAACCGTGCGACGGATTCGCCTACCTGATCGATCCTCGGCGCCGACATCGACGGGCGATTTGCGTTCGGCAACGGGCCTGACGCGCGCCGTCCTGGCCATAGCAGGGACAAGGGTGCTGCGCGCATCATCGTGTTCGACCGCAAGGCCGACGGCAGTGCGAGCCGGAAAGCACGGAGGAACGTGCAGGTCTGCGTGTGGGGATACGACGCGCTCGTCGACGCATGCGGCCGATCTGGTCGTTCAGACGACGCCGGTCGGCATGTATCCGCCTGCCCGCTGGTCTGGATCTGAACCCGCCGCATGCGGCGAGAGCGGTCCAGGATGCTGAGGACGGCCTGATCGCGGTGCTCGATGTCGATAGTACAACCCGGCGAACACCGGCGTCTGATGCAGGCCGAACGTCGGGCATTCCGCGTGGGCGGCTTGGGAATGCTCGTCGCGCAAGCCAAGGCGGCCCGGAGCTTTTTCCGCGGCATCGCTTCGACGATGCGGAGATCGAACGCATCGTCGCGGAGCTTCCTTCGACATGCGCTCGATCGCGCTCATCGGCATGCCGGATCAGAAGGCCGCGATCGGCGGCATCGTCGCCCAGATGCTCGGACGTCCGTTCGTCGACATGGATGCTGAGGTCGTTCGCGAGGCGGGCAAGTCGATTTCAGATCTTCGCCGAAGAAGAGAAGAAGGTTCCAGCGCGCGCGAGCGCAGACTGTACGCATCGGGCGCATGAGCGGTGCGGTCATCGCCTGCGGCGGAGGCGTCGTCACGCGGCCGGAGAACCACGAGCCCTGCATCAGAATTCATGCATCGCGCCCTGATGCGCGACCTGACGAGCTTCCGACCGATGGGCGCCCTTGTCGCAGTCGAGCGAAAGCGATGCTTTCGCGCAGGGCTGCAGCATCTCTATCGCGCATGGGGCGATACGGTCGTCGAAAACAAAGGCGACGTCGAAACCGTCGCGAAAACGTCATCGCCGCGTGCCGGAATCTCGCGATAGGGAGATTCATGGATCACGTTCGCGCCTGCTCGTCATAAACGGGCGAACATCAACCTCCTGGCATGTGAACCCGCATCTACGGCACGCAGACCTACCGCCAAGACCTCTCGATCGGTAGCGCGGCAGCCGCAGAGGCGCGGGTGTCGAGGGTGACTGCTTTCAGAGCAATCTGCGAAGGCGCCATCGTCGATGCCATCCAAGAGGCTGCGGGCGCCATCGATGGGATCGTCATCAATCCTGCGGCCTATACGCATACGAGCATCGCGATCCTCGACGCCTCAAAGGCCGTGTCCATCCCCTTCGTGAGGTAATACCTGACGTCGCATCGCGCGAAGGCTTCCGTCAGGTCTCGCATAGCAGCCGTACGCCGCGCTGATTCCGCTCCGCGAAGCGGTATCAGCGGGCAATTCTGTATTTGACGCGGCTTTCGCGCATACTGTCTGGGATACCGCTATAATCCCAACTTGTGATCATCTATTTTCGGTAAGGAGGACCGCGAAGTGAACGCACTCTCATCGTTATGCTCATCATATGGGCGATTTCCGGCGTCGCGCTGATCGTTTGTCATGTTGCATTCCGGGAAAGCGCACCGGCCTTTCGATATGATCGCCAGCTCGCTGTACTCCACGCAGACTGAACGAACATCATCGAGAAGAACCCTCGACCGCATCACGATCGCGCTTGCCATCGTGTTCGTGCTGTCGCTGCTCGTCTTGATGATCATCATCCGCAGGGGCACGATCCTAGTTTTTGAAATTGACCCTTGAAATCATGGGTCGCTTTGCTAATATTACCCACGTTGCTTTTGCAAGTCGGAGTGGTGGAACGCAGACACGCTGGCTTGAGGGTGCTAGTGCCTAATTTTTCGGGCGCGGGTTCAAACCCGCCCGACATTCAGGAAATCGAAAGTATCCCGCGGGACCTCTTTTATAAGATGATAGATGCGAACGACCGAACGATTCTGAGGAGTGCATGAGTCTCTTTGACTTCATACGACGCTTGAAGATCGGCCAGTGCGGCGCAGCCTCTTCCGTGCGCCGCTGGAGGCTGGGGCGCTCACGTAAGGCGCTGCGAGAGCACGACGCGCGGCATCTGCATCGCGACAGATCCTGCGCTCTGTCGATTAAGTCGGCATCAGGCCATGTATCTCGATCCGCGCACGGCTCGCGCGTTCAGAGCCGCCACGCGAACCATGCGGCGGCATCGAACGCCCGCATCGCATTCGCCCAGCGCTACGCGATGCTCGTCGCACCCGTCGTCGTGCTCGTCACTGGCATCGCGCGAGGCGATGATTCGGCACGGCATCGTCGACGGCTCTTCGGCGCTTCCGCCTCACCATGATGCGACAAGGCGTGGCGTATACCGGATATGCGCCGTCGCCGACATGCAGGAACATACGATCGGACGCATCTCTACGCGAACGTGGCGGCCGTTACAATTCCACGAGGTGGATAGCGAACATCGCGTCTCCGGCATCGACGCATCTTCTATCAGGGCTGACGTCGATCGCCTCGGTCGCGTCCGACGCGTGTCTCGCCATGCTCCGTGTCGGGTACAGCGGCGCCGCCCGGCGATATCGCACGCGACCGTGCATCCACCAATCCTTGGCGGCGCACGCGTAGTCGATGCCGGGCGTCTACTACTTCTCCCAAGCTGACCAACGAAGAGGACGCGAGGAAGCAGCCGTCGTCCCGTCCGAGCCTCGATGGCGCGGCTCGAATCACCCCGTCGCGTTCGCTGATTCCGAAGTCGTCGCAGGCCCCAAACGGCACGTCGTCCTGTCGAACGAGGAGATGACGGCGATCGCGCGGCAGTTCTGCGACGAAATCGCTGCTGCAGGCTATACGCCGATGATCTAGGAACGAAACCGACATGGCGCGCTACGACTTGAATGCGTTTCGGCTACGTGGCTGCTGGTTCGCCGGGTTACGGCGTCGTCCCGTCGGCATCCTTTCGATTTCGCGCTTTGGCAGTACACGGACGGGCGCGTCGACGGCATAGAGGGTAACGTCGATATCGATCTCGACCTCACGGGAGCCTGAAGAAAGCGCCCGCATGCAGGGGCGAAGGACGGTCTGAGGAGCTGCCTGGCGATGCAGAGCGGAGCTAATATGCTGCCGGGGAAGGCCGCAGGCTCGTTCGGCCTTCCTGAACGGCGGCAGGGCCTGCGCCCCGTCGGTCCCTATTTGAAAAAAAAAAGCGGCTCTTTTGAAGAAGATGCCGAGCAGCACGCAGACGAGAACGAAAGCCCGATAGGTGCACGACCCGACGATGGGCAGATCCGCACATTCATGCCGTAGAAGTTGAAGATGATCGTCGGCATCAGAGCAACAGCGATCGTGGTGAGCGTGCGCATCGTAGTTCAGATTGTTGTTGATAACGCTGAGAAATCATCCATCGTGCCGTTCAGGATGCTCGTAATGGTGCACATCCGATAGCCTGACGCATCTCGACTTAAAGCATCGTCGTCGAGTTAGATCGCGATCGTCTTCGTACAGACGGACATAGCGTCCGCTGCTGATCCGCCAACGTCGATTTGCGCCTTAGCGAGGTCGAGAAACAGACGAGCGATTTCTCCAATGCGAGCATCTTGATGAGTTCGGCGTTGCGCATGGTTTCGCGCACGCGTTCGGTGCTGCTGAACTGGCGGTCGATGTTGCGCAGATAGCCCAGGTAGCGCTGCATGATGTTGAGCATGATCAGGATCAGGCGCGTCGAATGCTTGGTATTGACCGTTTGATGCGTCCTGTCTCGAGCGCCCGAATGGTGTCGTTCGGCCGGATACTGACCGTGACGAGGATACACGTTTGCAGGAACAGGATGGACAGAGGGTGGTATCGATGAACGATGGAGCGTCTTCCGTCCGTGCGCGTCTTCGATGAAGCGGGCAGTCGATGATGATGAGCGGCCCGATGCGCGTCGTCATCGAAACGACGTGCGAGCTCCTCCGTCGTCGAGGACCGATCAGCACGAACCGCAGCATTACCGAGCCGTCGCGCAGCCATGCGCGCTCGAGCGCAGGAGCGACGATGCTCACCCAGCATCCAGGCTCGGGCGCTTGAGAGGAAATGCTTCAGGCGACGTCTTATAGCATGCGATCACGAAGTATCTTCGCTCTCAGAGAAATTCGAATCGAGATCTCGGCAACGCCGCACCGTGGATGCCGCACCCGAAAGCGCATACATTATAGGCAACGCACGCCTTGGTCTTCGCGGTTCGCTAAGGAAATCAATCGAAGCGAAGGAATTCAAAATCACGCTTGCATTCACCTATAGGGTTCGCATAGCAGGCGTCCTCGCTGGTTGCCGCGCTGAAACGTGGGCGTTTAGCTCCTTTCAGGGGGAGAAGGCCTCAACACGGAGAGGCCGCAAGTTCAAATCTGTAACGCTCACCATTCGCGACATGGCCTGAGCAGTAGAGCACCACCTGCTGGCGGTGGGGCCGCGGGTTCGAGCCCCGTTGTCCGCTCCAGATCCTCGAAGGCCCCACCGAAACGCGGGCCTTTCGCACAGAGGAAACTGTTATATAAGCGGCGGCAGCGGGATACGAGCCTTGCGTGCGTCGGTCGATTGCAGCGCTAGGCGGCTGCGAGCCCACCCCGCCGCACAGGCTCGCCGCCGTCTTGCCGTGAAGACCGCGGGTCCTCGCAGGATCCTTCGCAGATCGACACGCCGTACGCATCCCCGTACAGTCCGCCAGCATCGCATCCGTGGCATAAAGGTTGCAATGGCATATTCTTCTATCGAGCACACTTGGCAATCGTTGTTGACTATGCCCTGACGGTTGAGAAAATACCGACTTTGAGTTCGAAAAGCGTAGTAAGGACTTCATCTAGAGCTAAAAGGTACTGGCGGATCCTTGTTGAAATTGGGTCTTTCTTTCCTGCACACCTGGGTTGTAGGCGTTTATCTCGGATTTCAGAGCGTCCGCATCGAGCCCGAGTTCCTTCACAGCTCGTCGATCGTGTCG
>BNJU01004104.1_pt1 | contig 134283 bp, 179 predicted proteins | sample 8539281 | NCBI WGS metagenome assembly BNJU01 (sample SAMD00202456, study PRJDB9452) | human saliva metagenome | isolation source: human saliva | place: Japan | reverse complement strand
ATAGGTATATAAAATAACAAAATTATTAATTATTTTAAATATTTATGATTTGAGTTATAGTAAATTTAGAGAGAAGTTGCATCAATATATTGGTGCAATTTTTATAGATAAAGTAAAAATAAAATTTGCTTTGACAATATCACTAACTAGTGATAAAAATGAATTGTTACTAATTAGTGATAAATTAGGGAGGAGAAAACTATGAATACTAACTGGGAAAGGAATTCAGATATCCATTTGCAGATTGTATTGCAGAGGGCTGTGAGAAAGATTGATGGGAAGATTGGAAAAGGATTTTTCGGGAAAAAGGAATTACAAGTTCGCAGTTTAGCGTTTTAGACGTGCTTTATACTAAAAGGTGAGATGCGTATTTGTGAATTGATTGAAAAAGGTGCTTTTCTACTTGGGGAATATGATGATTGTTGTGAAAAATATGGAGCAAAAAGGGCTGGTTATACCGAAAATCTTGTCCGAAAGATAAACGTGCATTTTTGGTAGGGCTGACAGATGAAGGAAAAAAATTATTTGAGAATCTTTTTACCAGAGCATCGTAAGGAAATAGAGGAAAACTTACGGGATTCTTTCAGATGAGGAAAGGCTAGAATTGATTAGGATTTTGAAAAAAATTTAAAGATATTTAGAATTAATAATTTAATAACTTAATAGAAAAAGTGAGAAATAGCTCGTTATAAAATTCGAGAGTTTTAAAAAAATAAATATAAATTAAAAAAATTTTTAAAATTATTGTATTTGATAATGTATAGTAAAACTTCTTTAAAAACCAAACTCAAAAAGTTGTAATTATTTACTAAAAATCTAAATTTATACAATTTTAGTAGTTTGATTTTAAACAGGTTCGAGTATAATTTATAAAAATAAAAATTGGAGGAAAATAAAATGTCAAAAACAGTATTATTAATCGTAGGATCATTTAGAAAAAATTCATTTAATCAGACAGTTGCAGATTATATTGCAGAGGAATTGAAAAAAGATGTGAATGTGGAATTTTTAAATTATAGAGATGTGCCATTATTGGAGCAAGATACAGAATTTCCAGCACCTCAATCAATTAAAGATGTTCGTGAACAAGTTGGAAAAGCAGATGCTTTGTGGGTAGTTTCGCCAGAATACAACGGTTCTTATCCAGCTGTACTAAAAAATTTATTGGATTGGCTATCTCGTCCATTAGTGGCTTTTGATAGGGAAACACCAACAGTAATAGCAGGAAAACCAGTGACTGTAAGTAGTATCGCAGGTTCAACTGAAGGAAAATTTGTAAGACAAAATCTTTCGACATTATTCTCATATATTCGTATGAATCCAATGGAAGGAACTGGAACAGGTTTAATCGCACCAGCAGAAGCATGGGAAACAGGAATATTGAACTTAACTGATGAGCATAAAGAAGCCTTGAAAAACAAGTAAAAGAATTTTTGGAATTTATTAAATAGACTTGAATTTTAAGAAAATTAAATATTCAAATTTAGAAATTAAAATTAATAGAAAACTCCACTCTAAAAACGAATGGAGTTTTTTTATTTTCTTTATTTTAAATTTATAATACAAAATGTTTCTATTAAATTAATGAAAAATTACAAGTTAGATGAACCTTTTAAGTTATTTACAATACAAAATGTTCCTATTAAATCATTGATTGATAGTAATATGGAAATTAATGAGATGTATTTACAATACAAAATGTTCCTATTAAATCGTTTTTCCCAAATTTACAACACTTCCAGATCCATTATTTACAATACAAAATGTTCCTATTAAATCACGAAGAAAAAGAAGAAAAACAAGGTATTTGGGATGAATTTACAATACAAAAATGTTCCTATTAAATTATTTTTCTATCCAAGTTCTAAGACTTGTTCTTATTGATTTACAATACAAAATGTTCCTATTAAATAATGGCTTACATACTCCGTATATAGCCATTATCAAGGATTTACTAATACAAAAATGTTCCTATTAAATGACCAAGATAATTGCAACTTTATACCATTCAAGGCTATTTACAATACAAAAATGTTCCTATTAAATCTACAAATCCTGAAAAATAATTTACAGAAAAAAATATACATTTACAATACAAAATGTTCCTATTAAATAGTGTCGCAAAAATAATGCGAGCAATCACAGCAGTGATATTTACAATACAAAAATGTTCCTATTAAATTGGATTACTGGATAGCAAGGGCTAATAAGTTGATTGATTTACAATACAAAATGTTCCTATTAAATATTCTGTTTTTCCATACACTCCTTGACATACCAGTCATTTACAATACAAAATGTTCTATTAAATTGCACAGGAATACAAGGAAATCCTTTATAATCCTCATTTACAATACAAAATGTTCCTATTAAATCTTATCTTCCTCAAACTACCTATATAGTATACCATTTTTCCTCATTTTTTTGTCGATACCAATATTTTTCATATATTTTTACCCAAAATTTCTCTTTATTTTTTTATATAATAGTCAAAAATCCAATAAAAATCAATATTACAAAAATCTGTCGATGTCCCAGCTTTTTAGCGTTATTCCAGGTCGACAGATTTTGTTTAAAAAGAAATTTGAAGTTTTATCATCTTCGATTCCCCAAAAATTCTTTTTTTCTAGCCATTTTTCTTGATGAGATTTAAAAATTATTAGGGAGTCCTTATCTTTGCGAATAAATTTTTCCTAGTTCTATATTTAATTTTTAATAATACTGGTGTTATCTCGCCTTCAAATACTGATTTTTGAACATTTGTTAAATATTTTTTTACAAATTTTAAATATATTTCTGGAAATTCTGGTTCCATTTTTCATCAGAAAAGAATATCATAAACTAAAATTATATACATATTACCGCCATATTTTTGAATCCTTCGTATTTTTTTATCTTCTAATAAATGTTTTACTAACTTGTATGCTTCTAACCTCAGTGAACTACTCCCGCTTTTTAGAAGCGAGAGACTTTCTTGGGAAGTATCTGCTTTTGTTAGCCAAATATATTTACTAAGCTCTTCGGGCAGTCCCTGCCCTGTTTTTTTTATTTTCCTAATATTCCAACATCAATTTTCCAATGTTTTTTATATTCAATGCCGCATTGTAATCCCTATCAATCTCAATCCCACAGCACTCACATCTATAACTTCTTTCTGATAATTTCAGTTCCTCTTTAACGTTTCCACATTTACTGCAAGTTTTTCGACGATGGAAACCACTTATCTATCTTCAAAAATTGCTTTCCTAAAAACATCAGTTTATACTCAACCATTCTCAAAAACATTCCCCATCCATTATCTCCGACACTTTTCCCAAAATTTAATGCCCGACTCATCCCTTTCATATTCAAATTCTCAACAACCACAGCATTATATTCTTCAGATAATTTTTTTCGATAATTTATGTAGAAAAATCTCTTCGACAATTCTTGATATACTCATGCAATTTTTGATATTTTCGCTTTTTGCTTATACCAATTTTTTTAGAAAAATTTAACTTTTTCTTGATAATGATTTTTTTGTAATTTTTTTCAATTTTTTTCTCCAACATCCTAAAATATTTTTGGATAATCAGCCCTTTGGTTTTCAGAACTGACAAATAATTCAGACATTGAAAAAAATCAAGTCCAATCACTTTATCATTACTTGGATTTTTGAATTTCTTTTTCAAATTCTGTCAAAACAGAAACATAGTAATTTCCATTACTGTTTGTCAATATTACTGACTTTATCTTGTAATCCTTCGGTATTTCTCATGATATTTCAATTTCACTTTTTTTCAATTTTGGCAAAACCAAATATTTGTTTTCTTCAATTCGTATCGAATTATTCACACAATTTGTCGTATAACTTTTGACACTATTCTTTTTAGATTTGAACCTTGGAAATTTTGTCCTCTTTTGAAAGAAATTTGTAAACGATCGTTTTACATTCAATTGAGCATTTGAAAGTGCTAGACTGTCAACTTCTTTTTAGAAATTGGTTTTCACTTTTCAAACTGGCAGGTGTAATTATTTTATTTTTTTCCAGTTTCTTCATAAAAATTTATTCGCAGTGTACAAAAATCGTATTGTAAACAAAACGAACACATCCAAAAGTCTTATTTATCAATAATTCTTGTTCCTTATTTGGATAAATCCTGTATTTGAATGCTAAATTATATTTCACAAAATTATACCTCCTTTTTGATTTTGAATATTATTTTTAATTATTTCTATTCGATATTTTATACAAAAAAATTGTATCATAGGTGTATTCTTTTTTTCAATTTTTTTATAAAAAGCAATTCATCTCCCACTTATAGAAGTCGGAGATTTCTTGCTATCTTTTGTTAAAAGTATACCGTTATTTTTTTCTATTGTCAATATTGTTGTAGACTTTTCTCTTATATTTATTATAATTTTTTTAGTTTTTAAATATTTTCAAAGCTCTTTTTCAATTATTTTTCTTATAATACACAAACCATCCAGTTTCCCATCTTTTTTTGTACACACAATCTAACTAAATCTTCTTCATTCTGAATATTATTTTTTTGTAATAATATCATGAGTTTCTTTATTTATAATAAGTCCGTTATCTTCTTCTACTGTAAATCTGGATAAATAGCAACACTTCGGATATGTGAAAATTCTGCAGTCTTTAAATTTAATGGTTTTCGAGTTAATTCATCAACTGTTATATTGTATTTTTTTATTCTTTGCTTTTTTTCAATTTTTTTCTTTGATCTTCAATATTTTCATAATATCTTGCTCTTAATACTTCAAACTTTTATTTGAATCTCTAATAAAACAATACAACTTCTCAGAATATCTAATATAATCTCTTTTTCTAAATGTCGGTGTAGCATTAAAAAAACAACAGATATAAGATTGACAAAATCAGTTCCTGATATATAATCTGAAATAGGAAGACCTATCAAAAGCAAGATAATAATTTACCAATTCTTTTTTATACGTGCTAATTTAGGTAAATATTGATATTTAATCCAAACTATTCCTCTCTTATCAAGAAAAAAGCACCTTTAATCCAAGCATTTTTCAATAGAATTAACCCATGTTTTATTCAATTCTCCATAATTAATTTCTCTTATAATATATTCTAATTCATCAAGTTTTATTAAACTTTTACTAATTTCATATTTCATTTTCTAGTCATCCCTTTGTATAAATTTTTCTAACGATTGCATTGCTTCTCGTCGCTTTTAGGGTGTCTACAAATATCAGGATGTATTTTTACAATTTGTTTATACCATTTATTAGCTTTTTTTCATCAATATAAAGATCGTAAGACACATCTAAAAAAATCCATCTGTAATTTCCCGTTCAATTCTACAAGATAAAAAAATATTTTGAAATTTCATCTTTAAAATACATATCTTCCTGTACCTTTGGTAAAAATATATTTTTCATACAAAATTTTCCAAGAACGTGCAGTTACTTTTTATTTAAAATCTTCGCAACATTCTCTTTAGACTTCTTTAAATATTTTTAAATTCTTTTTCAAATCTTCAACAGAACTTATATTATAAATATTTTTTTCATACTGCTCTCCTCATCCAACTTCTTTTCAAAAATTTTTATTTATTCAATAAGATACTGATACTTTCCATCAAAAAACTTATTATTTCTCACCTCTTTTCTAGCATCTTTTCTAAAATCTTATTTTTTTCAACAACAATTTTTTTATTTTATTTAAGTGAAACATACTTTTTAAAAACTCATATTTTTTTATATTTTAATTATACCATATAAAAAAACATATTTCAAAAATTAAAAGATATTTAATAAATATTCAAAACTTATTATTTAAAAAAACTAGGTAACACCATTATTATTAAAAAAATTAAATATAAAGTTAGGAAAATTTATCTTCAAAAACAAGATTTTTTTAATATTTTTTTAAATTAGGCCAAGAAAAAAATAACTAAAAAAAGAATTTTAGAAAATCGAAGATAATAAAACTTCAAACTTCTTTTTAAACAAAAATCTGTCGACCTGGAATAACACTAAAAAAACTGGGACATCGACATATTTCTTGTAATGTTGATTTTTACTGGGTTTTTTTGACTGTTATATAAAAAATAAAGAGAAATTTTTGGGTAAAAATATATGAAAAAAATTGGTATCGACAAAAAATGAGGGAAAAATGGTATACTATATAGGTAGTTTTAGGAAGACAAGATTTAATAGAAACATTTTGTATTGTAAATTTATACCACTCCTTTTTTTACAATTTTATTTGAGATTATTTAATAGAAACATTTTTGTATTGTAAATTCTCTATTAAAAATTTTTTTGTTATATAGATATACTCAATTTAATAGAAACATTTTTGTATTGTAAATTAGGAATTACTGTATTTACGATCAATTTGAACTCGTATTTAATAGAAACATTTTGTATTGTAAATCTTAATAATATTCCAGTTTAGTTCAAGATTATTTTTCATTTAATAGAAACATTTTTGTATTGTAAATATTTGAAACTCTGTTTGGTCTGTATTTGGAACGTTTATTTAATAGAAACATTTTGTATTGTAAATTTTTCAAATTCTGACAAAAAAACTTTTGCAAAAATATGTAGATTTAATAGAAACATTTTTGTATTGTAAATTTTTGTAAAATCAAATATAAAAAGCGAGATGTTCCATATTTAATAGAAACATTTTTGTATTGTAAATCTATACCACTCCCTTTTTATTATTTTTATTTGAGATTATTTAATAGAAACATTTTTGTATTGTAAATACTAAGTGAAGGCAGTACCGAGTGCTAAGGGCGATTTAATAGAAACATTTTTGTATTGTAAATTCTTATCGTTTTATCAGATATTTTTTTCAATATCTTCATTTAATAGAAACATTTTGTATTGTAAATGATAGTTTACGTGGACAAGAAGAACGGGTGTCGATTGATTTAATAGGAACATTTTGTATTGTAAATATACAACTACGAACTTGCAGAGATAGAAACACTTATATTTAATAGGAATATTTTTGTATTGTAAATACAGTTACAACAACAGAGGAATTTAAAGAAAAAGCCAATTTAATAGGAACATTTTGTATTATAAATATCTATTCACATCACTCTATAAAAAAATAAAAAAACTGGTATTGACAAATTTAAAGTGTGGGTTATACTAATATTAATATAAGAAAGGAATTCTAAAAATGAGATTTGGAAATACAAAAATAAATTTTAAATTTAGAATTGGTTGGAAGGAAGCAACTAGAAAAAGAAAAAGTTTTATGGGATTTTTAACTTGGATTGTCATTTTGATTGTAGTGATATATTTTTTTAGATAGTTGTAAATTAATAAAAAAAGGGTGAAAAAAATATGAGATTTAGAATTAATGTTGAATTAATTGAAGGAAACACATTTCCAGTTAATTTTAGGGTTAAAAATTTTTGCATATGTTGAAAGTTGGGTTGAAAAGAATATGATAGGGAAATTTTTTTGAAGAACTTTTTGACTCAGCGAAGCAAAAAAATTATACTTGGGCTGTTTATTTTCATGCGATTAAGTTTGAGAAAGAACGAATTTTTATTTTTTTAAATGAGAATGATAAAAGATTTATAATTAATTTTTTTCTATTTTTTTGATAATGTAGATAGTCTAAATATTTATAATGCTTTTTTTCTAGTATTAGATTTAAAGAATTTAAAAATATCAGATGAAACTAAAGTTAGAATTACTAATATTTCAGTTGTTCAAAGAAAATTTGTAAAAAAATAATGTATTGAATGTGAAAAACATTGTCGCCAGTGGTTTGTAGGGATCATGATAGAGAAACTGAGAAAGATAAATATTATGTGGGGACTGATAAGGAATTTCCTGTGATTATAAAAAAAGAAATCTTTATTTGAGATTGAAAAGAAATAATGGGGGAATACGTAGAAAAAAAGATATTGAAGATTTAGTGATAGATGCGAGTAAAACTAAGAAAGTAGTTGTTAAGCATTATGATAAAAAGAAGTGCTGCTCAGAAGGAAAGTTCAGAAAAAAAGAATTTAAGGGAATACTTATTGACGCTTCAGTAGGAACAATAAAATTTGAAGGAAAAAGTTTATCTTTTAGATTATATTTATAGTGCAGGACTTGGAAGTGTGACTGGAAGTGGATTTGGGATGCTTGAAATAATTTAGTGTGAGAAGGAAGAGAAATGAGTGACGGGAAAAATAGAATTAAAATTAAAAGATTGGGTTATTTAATGCAGGGTTATTGGGATTTATTAACATACTTGAAATATCGGATGGAGAAGAAAAAAGTAAGAAAAATTTATTGATGATCAAAAATAGATGTTTGAAATTTTCAAAAGAAGAATTGTTGGAACTTTTAGAAGATTTTGAATATAAATATTTTGATTTTTTTATAAAAAAAGATATGGGAAAAACTTTAACTTATGGGAAAAAAATTTTTGGAGTTTGAGGAGTATATTGATGATTTTCAAAATGAGAATCGAAAGATTGAAGAAATTGAAGAATTGAAAAGAATAAACGAAAAAAATTAGTTTTTTTAAAGAAAAAAATTAAAATCAAATAGTTATAAAGCGGCGTATGATTTTATAAAAAAAGATGGTAAAAGTGAGATTGAAAAAAACTTGAAAAAGCGTTGAAAAAAAGTAAAAGAACCAAAGAAAAATGAAGAAATAAGTGATAGTATAAATCAAGATATAAAAGATAATCTTAAAATTATGAAGGAAATTATTAATTTTTTTAAATTAAAAGATTTCAAATGAAAAGAGGTTATAGCAAAAAATTATTTGGCTGCAAAAAAATATTGCGTATATTTTAGTAAATAATGCTTGGAATAGTGTTTCATTTTTAAATAGAGGAAATGCTGCTAAAGATATTTATGAAGAATATAAATCATATTTTTGTTGATACTGCGAAAGAATATATTGAAATGGATAAATCAAAAATTTAAATATAAATGTGCAGTTACAAATATGCCGATGAAAGATTTTAAAAAATACTCTAGGATTTTTGAATAATACAGGATTTGATGTGAATAGGAAACCTTCGCATGTTTGGAATTTTTGTAAATGATATTGCAGTTACTCCGTTGGCTATATTAATTTATTCGTGTGTTCCAGCAGGGATTTGTGTATGGAGCAAGTAAAGGAATGTTTGTTAATGCTAATCATAGTATAGAACAGTTGGAGAGTATTAATAATGGTATGGCTAGTGAAATTTATAATGAAAAATTTTTAATGAAAAAGAATATTAGTTTGTATAAAAATTTATTGAGAGAGATGCAAAAGAGAACGAATGAATCTAAATATGAATTATCTGATATACAGGTTGTTAAATATGAAAATGAAACATATAGATTTACTTTTGTTGTCAAAAAAATATTTTTGCAGTTGTTAAATAAAAAAATAAATTAAGATTAGATAGATTGCTGGATAAATGGTATATTTTAGATAGAAGATATTTTTTTATTTATATGATGTTACAATTTCGGAATTATTAAATAATGAAAAATTTGTTTTCTTTAATTAATAAATTATGTCATTACAAAAATTTCTAAAGTGAAAGGAAATTATAATTTAAGAAATCTTGAGGATTTGTTGCTGGTGAATCTTGAATATATTAGGAGGTTGAAAGAAATGGAGAAGGCTGAAAAAGAAGTCAAGAATAAAAAAAGTTTCGCAAGAATTGGAAGAAAAGGATGTTTATTCTATTAGAAGAGATGGGATAGAATTTAGAAAAGCGTATCTTGGAAAAAGTGGAAACGATAAGAAATTAGGAAGTTTGTTGTATAGATTACAAAATTCATTGAGAATAAAAGATGTGAATATGTTTATGGATACTTTGATTTCAGGACATTCTTATGCAGGAAGAAATGTTCACTATTTGTTTGGGAAAATTTTTACTGATGATGAAAATTTTCAAACATTGGGTCATGCTTTTTTGATAGGACTTTTGGGTGAAGATAAATTTGAAAAAACAGGTGAAGAAAAAAATATGACAAAGGGAGATGAATAAATCATGGATAAAAAAGGATTAACATTTACAGCGATTTTTTTAGCAGAAAGTGCGAATTATGGTGAAGGAATTGGAAATGTTGCTACGCTGAAGAAAATATCGAGAAATAGAGGAGAACAGTATACATATATTTCGAGACAGGCTATTAGATATAATATTGTTGAACAATTGGGTGAAAATAAAGCGAATGTGAAAGCTGAAGGTAGTGGAGATAAAAAAGTTGTTCAGTTTTCTGCAGAAACTACGATAAAAGATTATCCAGAATTGGATTTTTTTGGGTATATGAAAACTGTTAAAGGTGATAATTCTAAAAAAATAGATCAGCGATAGTGAGACTTTTCTAACGCAGTTTCGTTGGAAACATTTAAGGGAGATTTGGAATTTTTGACTAATAAAGGATTAGTGGATAGAATTGATAGAAATGAAAAAGGTTTTTTTCCGAATATTGCACAGGCGGAAATTCATAAGTCGTATTATAAATATACTGTTACGATTGATTTAGACAAAAATAGGTATTGATGAATTGGATGGAAATTGAAATAGAAAAAATGAAGAAAAAGCTAGAAGAGTAAATAAATTATTGGATACAATTTCATTACTTTATAGAGATATTCGTGGAAGAAGAGAAGACCCTAAAGCCATTATTTATAATTGGTGGAGTTTATGATATAAAAAAATCCATTTTTTTGAAAAATGTGGTTGATGTGAGAAATAATAAAAATTTTTGGTTGAAAAAAATTGACAAGTGGAATTTATGATTTTATTGAAAATGATACTGCTATTGGAATTGTGAAAGAACAATTTGAAAAATGATACAGAAATTGAAACAGAATTATCTAAAAAGAAATATCAAAGTTTTAAATGTTCCAGAATTTTTTTAAACAGTTGAAAAAAATAAAATTGACGAATATTATACAAAAATAGGAAAAAAAGGGAGGGAAAGTGTTTGAAATTTTAAAAAAATAAATTAAAAATTGTCATGCACTAAAAAAATCTTTATGAAAGCAATAAAATTAAGACTATATCAAAATATGGCAAATTACAAAGTTGCAACCAGTTTTCAGCTAAAAGAAACTTATCCTCTTCCTCCTTATTCGACAGTTATCGGTATGGTTCATTCGCTTTGTGATTTTAAAGAGTATCATCCAATGAAAAATAAGTATTAGTGGAAATTATTTTTTTCAAAAAGTGAATGATTTATACACAAGATATGAGTTTAAAAATGGGAATTCTTTTGAAAAAGGAAGACATCAGATTGATGTGAATGGATTGGGTGTGAATAGAGGAGTTGCAACAGCAGAATTATTAGTGGATGTAAATTTAATAATTCATATTATTCCAGAAAAATCAATCTGAAGAATTTTTTTAAATTTAATTTTTGAGGCTTTTTAAATATCCTAGAGAGTATCCAAGTTTGGGGAGAAGAGAGGATATTGTTGTAATTGATGAAGTTAAAATTGTAGAAATTGAAAAAAAGGAATTGGAAGAGGATATTGAGCTTAAAAAAGGATATTTTTTTGCATATATTCCAGTAAATTTTATTTCTAATTCTTCAGTAGAAGTAGGAAATTCAAGAATCTTTTCGGAACAAGATATGAATTAACTAAAAATTATGTTTCTGAAAAATATTGGAAATAAGAAATCACCTAAAATGGTAAGAATTTGGAATAAGGAAGAAGTAATTTATTCTTCAAATATTACGGCTTTTAGAAGGAGAAATAGTTCCTGTTGATGAAGAAAATGATGTTGTATTTTGTGAAATGTGATTTAAATGTCAGAAGAGAGGGAAATTTTTAGATGGGAAATATTTTTTTAGCTAAGTCTAATGGGGAAAAGAGTAGTTGAGCATACAAAAAAATTAATACAGAATTTTTGAAAAAAATTAATAGAGTTGTATCCGAATATAGAAGTTAATAAAAGATTGTTACTTTTTTAGCTTTGTATTTATCACGATTTAGGAAAAAAATCAATGCAAAAATTTCAATATAAAGTTTCAAATGAAAAACGAAAAGAATCTTTTAAAAAGAAAAAAATATGAGATAGATTTAAAAAAAGAATGAAATTCCACATGGTATCTTGAGCACAGCATTCATTAATAGTAACGAATTGTTGAAAGAAAAATTTTGATAAAGAGGATATAAAGATTTTGGCATATTCTGTTGCATTGCATCACGAAAGAGATATTTCTGAAATAGAAGATGAAGATTTTTAAGGAAGAAATAAAAAAATGGAGTTTGAACTTAATGATTTTGAAACAGAATTGACTAGTTTGGAAAATATTTATTTTGATATTATTAAAAGAAATTTATGGAGAAATAAAAAAATATTCGATTTTTAAAAGAGAAGATGATAATTTTAAAAATAAAAAAATTGAGTAAGAAATATTATAAATTAAATGACAGAATTTATTCAGAAAAAAATGTATATGAAAAAAAGAGGAAGCTCTTGAAATTTTTTTAAGAAATATGTTTTGTTAAAAGGATTGTTAAATAAAAATAGATTACGCAGCAAGTTCGTATACGACTATTGAAGAAAAAAATGATTTTTTTAGAAATTGAGATGGAAAAAAATTTTTTTGGAAGATGTGTTGAGAAAAGACAATCCTAAAAATGACTGGAATGCTTTTGCAGAAATTTATGAAACAGCATAAAGATGAGAATGTGGTAGTTGTGGCGCAGACAGGGATATGGAAAAAAACAGAGGCTGGATTACTTTGGATAGGAAATAATAAGGGATTTTTTACATTGCCTTTGAGAGTGGCAATTAATGCAATTTATGACAGGGTTGTGAAAAAAATATTGTAAGAGAAAAATGTAGAAAAGAGAATTGGTTTGCTTCATTCTGATTTTAGAGAATATTATACAGAAAAAAATTCTAAAGAAAAAATAAATTACTAAAAAAATGAAGAATTATCAGAATATATAAATAAAACGAAGCAATTTTTCACTTCCACTTACAATTTGTACAATAGACCAATTATTTGATTTTTGTGTTTAGAGCTCCAGGATTTGAGTTGAAGGTAGCGACATTGTCTTATTCTAAAGGTAGTTATTGATGAAATTCAAATGTATTCAGCTGATTTGTTGGCTTATTTGATTTATGGATTGAAAAGTATATTACTGATTTTGGAGGGAAATTTGCGATAATGACTGCGACTCTTCCTGGGATTGTTACTTATTTGCTTGAAAAAGAAGGTGTAAAAATTTGTTACGACAGAACCGTTTACGAATGATAAGAAGAGACATAGTTTAAAAAGTGATGGAAGAAAGTATAAATGCAGAATTTATAAAAGGAAAAATATAGAAATAATAAAAATTTTGGTTATTTGTAATACAGTTAAAAAAAGCAAAAAGAGATTTATGAAAATTTGAATATTCCAAAAGAGGAATTGAATTTGATACATAGTAGATTTATAAAAAGAGATCGAACAAATAAAGAAAAAGGAAATCACTGAATTTGCGAATCCAAAGAGATTTAGAGGAGATGTTAAAAAAATAAAAAGAGAAAAAGAGGGATTTCAAGAAAATGGAGTTTGGATTGGAACTCAAGTTTTAGAAGCTTCTCTTGATTTAGATTTTGATATTTTGATTACAGAATTGTCAGATTTGAATGGACTTTTTCAGAGAATGGGGAGATGTTTTTCGTAATAGGGAAAAAAAGTTGATGAAGGATATAATTGCTTTGTTTTTACAAAAAGAATGTTCTGGAATTAAAGGAGCGAAAAGCTATTATAGATAAAGAAATTCACGAAAAAAATCTAAAAGTGTACTATTAAAAAGTTGATGGAATTATTTCTGAAGTTCAAAAAAATTAGATTTGATTAATAGTGTTTATTCTTATGAAAGTTTAAAAAGATACAAAATATTTTTAATAAAGTGACGGATAATATAAAAATATTTAAAAAGAGTATGTTGTTGAGTATGAAAAAAACAAAATCTGAAGTTCAAAGAATATTTAGAAATATTGCTTCATATGATGTGATTCCAAGAATAATTTACGAAGAGAATTTTGAAGAAATAAATAGAAATATTGAAATTTTTAAGAGAAAAAAATGAAAGGATTATCAGAAGACGACAGGAAAAAAATTGCGAATAAGGAAAAATAGAAGTTTAGGGGAGAATTGAATAAATTTAAAGTGACGATTCCTGATTTTGAATATAGAAAATTGGAGAAAAAGTAAAAAGAATGAGATTGAAAAAGATTAAAGTAAATGATTATGAGGAATTGGTAGTTGTGAATTGTGGATATTCTTATGAAAAAGGGATTTGAAGTTGTTCAGGGTGAAGAAGAGGATAATTTCTTTTAAGATAGTGTTTGTGAATTTGTATAAATTAAAAATATAATATATAATATATAATATATAATATATAATATATAATATTTATTTAATTGTTTGAAAAGAAAAATGATAGGTTTAATCTGATGAAAAAAATTATAAGGTATTCGTTATTTAAATGTAAATTTAGTATTGTTGTAAAATAAAAATTAAAAATTTATTAAATAGAATTAAATTTTAAGAAAAATTAAGTATTTATAGCAAAAACTACTTTTAAACTGAACTCAAAGAGAATGTCCAAAATTTTTGTATAAACTAATAGAAAATCTATTAAATTCAGTACTTTTACTATTCTATTTACACAAAAATTTTTTTACACTTTCAACTCAAATTACAATTATTTTGCTCCAACCCTAAATTTATATAATTTTTTTAGTAGTCTAATTTTAAATAGGTTTCACTATAAATTTAGGAATTAATATGAATAGAAAAACTCCACTCTAAAACGAATGGAGTTTTTTTGTAAATTACAATAATTTTTTTATAAAGTTCTTTTATTTCTTCCAAGTTTGTATCTCGTGGATTTCCACCAGTACAAACATCATTCAAAAGCTGATTCAGCGATAAAAATCTAAATCTTTTATATCCATTATTCCCTTTAAATTTTCAGGAATATTTACGTCATGTGCCAATTGTCTTACAGCCTCTACTGCTGCTTTTCTATATTCTTCAGGGAGCCATTTTTTTAGTATGTTTTTATTCCAAAAGCTTTTTGCTATTTCTCTAAATTTTTTTCCCCTGTATATTCAGCATTGTATTCCATTACAGTTGGTAAAATTATAGCGTTTGCAACACCGTGCGGAGTTCCGTAAAATGCTCCCTAGAGGATGAGCCATTGAGTGTACAATTCCAAGTCCTACATTTGAGAATCCCATTCCTGCTAAATATGAGGCAAGAGCCATTTTTTTCTTTAAACTTCTTCGTCATTTTCCACAGCTTTTTCTCAAATATTTTGCTATTAATTCAATTGCTTTTTAAATGGAACATGTCAGTCATTTCCCAAGCAACTTTTTGTTGTAAATCCTTCGATTGCGTGAGTTAGTGCATCAAGTCCAGTTGCAGCTGTCAATTCTTTTTGGCATTGTCATCATCATTCCTGGATCAACTATCGCAACTATTGGCATATCGTGTGGGTCAACACAGACAAATTTTTCTATTTTTTTTCAACATCAGTTATAACATAATTTATTGTAACTTCGGCAGCTGTTCCAGCTGTAGTTGCAACTGCGATTATTGGAACGCATTTATTTTTTTGTATCTGCAACTCCTTCAAGACTTCGCACATCAGAAAATTCAGGATTATTTATAATAATTGCTACAGCTTTTGGCACAATCCATAGCAGAACCTCCACCTATTGCAATAATATAATCTGCACCACTTTCTTTAAATTTTTTTCAACTCCAGCTTTTTATATTTTTCAATCGTAGGATTTTTGTTGAACATCAGAAAAATATTAAATATTCCAAATTAGCTTTTATCAAGTATATCAGTAATTTTTTTAGCTGCTCCAGCTTTTAATTAATCCAGGATCTGTACAAATAAAAAGCCTTTTTTTGAATTTATTTTTTTCCACTTCACCTGGAATAGATTCAATTGCTCCAAATCCATGATAAGATACTTCGTTTAAAAATGATACGGTTTACCATAACAAGTCACTTCCTTTTTATTATTATAGAAATATTAATTATTTTTTTCTCTTTTCTGATATAATTGTATCTCGAAAATTGTTGTTGTCAAGATAAAAAAAGAATGTTGCATTTGATATTGTAGTTATAAAATTTTAAAAAAATAAATTTTTTTATTCTAAAGGGACAAAATATGTCTCATATAAAAAAAGTATAATTAGATAACAAAAAAATAAAGTTGAGGAGATGGGGAAAAATGAGTAATGTAAAATTAGTTAAAAAAATGATGCTTTTTTTATAACGCTGAGTTTGATACCGATATTTTTTTATATTGGATGATAAAATGGTTAAATGTTGAGACTACAAATAATAGCAGTAAAGGTGGCTTTTAAAAAAATATGGCAAAAAAATTTATTGAGGAAATTTTAGGAGAAAAAGTTAACTACAGAAGATATTGAGATACATTTTTTTCAAATAAAAAAATTATTATTCTGAAAAATAGAACTTTTATTGATAGAATTTTTAGGTAATTGTTCGATTTTTGTTAATTTTAAATAGGAATCAAAATGGAAACAGAAAAATATATATTTTCAGAGATTTTAGTTATTACGAATATTCAAAAAGATTTTAATGAATACAATGGGAAATTAATTAAATTATTAAAAAAATATGAGAATTTAAAAAGAAAACGAAGAGAATAATGTAAAAAAATTGTTCATTTTTTTCATCTGATTTAATTTCTAGGTATGAAAAGGAAGAAGTAGAAGAAATAAGTATTTTATACGATAAAGAAAAAAATTTTTTTAACTTTATTTGAAAAATTCAAAAAAATATATAGATGACAGTATTTTTTTGACAGTTATTACAATCAAATTAATCAGGAAAAATAAGAAAAAAATTTTTGGTGTAAAGTATTAACGAAAATTTATCTTTATATTTAGTTTTAGAAAGTTATATAAATAAAAAAATTTGAAGATTATGATGTATATCGTTGTTTTTGATTATATAAAATGGTTGAAAACATGAATTTTTTTATAGAATGTTTTTTTGTGTAAATTTAATTGCAGAAGATAAAAAAACAAATAATTATTTTTTTGTTAAAATGGTTTAATGATAATAAAAATCGAAGAAAAAGACAATAAAAATTAATTCAGAAAGAATTAAAAGATATATTTCCTAATTTTAAGGAAGTTAATTATGAAGATATTGATTGTGAAAAATAATGAAATTCCATTAATGTGTTTTTACAGTAAATCTAGATAGTTCATTAAAAGATATAAAAAAATGGTTGATAAAATAACGGAAAAAAATTGAGAAATTTAATAAAATGAAAAAAATTGTAGAGACATAAGAGAGGAATATGTAGAATATTTTGAAGAAAAGAGATTAAAGAAAAGATTTCGAAGTAATAGAAAAAAATTAGGAAAAAGTTTTAAATTTTGAAAAAAAGTGATAAATCAAGGTATAATTAAAACGTTGAGAAGAATTTTTTTAGAAAGGCTTAATCTTAATCATGAAAAAATGAAAATTCTGAGGAAAAAAATCGATTAGAATATTAAAAAAATAATGAAAAAGGTTGAATCAAAAAGAGATAGTGAATAGAAGTGATTTAGCTAATGAATTTAAAGTTGATAAAAAAACGATACAACGAGATATAGCTACTTTGAGGAATTATTTTTTTGAAGAAGGTGAATCGGATATAAAATATTCTAGTTCAAAAAAAGGTTATTATCTTGAAAAAGAATGACAAGATAGCTTTTTACAAACGAAGAACTTTTGGCTATAAGTAAAATTATCCTTGAAAGTCGGGCTTTTAATAAAGAAGAAACTGAAAAAAATTAATAACGAAACTAGTTAATAATTCTTCAATAAACGATAGGAGATAATAAAAAAATTTGATAAATAGTGAAAAAGGTGAATTATATTCCTTTACAACATGGACAGAAAACTACTCGAAAGCATTTGGAAATTAGCACAATGTATAAAAAAACCAAGAATGGGTGCATTTAAATTATACAAAAAAAGATAAACAATATAAAGAATACAGAATAAAGCCACTGTCAATAATGTTTTCTGAATATTATTTTTTTATCTAATTGGATATATTGAAAATAAAGAAGAATATCCTGCAATTTTTTTAGAATTGATAGAATGAAAAAGATAGAAAAATACAGGCAAAGAAGTTTAAAATCCTAAATTATTCTGACAAATTTAAAGATGGTGAATTTAGAAAATATATACATTTTATGCATTCTGGACCTCTTACAAGAATAGAATTTAAATACAGAGGCTATATCGAGTATGTGCTTGATAAATTTCCAACTGCAGAAATATTGGATGAAAAAAATAGTTAAAGAAAAATAATCGGGAAACTACAGTTTATACTGTAAAAATCGAAGTTTATGGAAGTTTTGGAGCGGAAATGTGGCTACGAAGTCAGGGAGATTACGTTATTGAATACAAAAATTTTTAAAATAAATTTCTATAAAAAGGAGAAAAATTTATGGAAAAAAATACCAAAAAAATAAAAAAATTATAAGTTTAGGAGAAACAGCTCTAAGCACTATTGAGAAAGAAATAATTACACATGAAAAATATAAGCATTATTACAATTAAAAAAATGACTACAAAGATTTAAAAAAATAAATTTTCAAGATACAGATGTAATTTTGATAATTTTAAATACATATTTTGAAAATGATAAAAAAATTTTTGCCTTAGAAATAATCAGAAACACTGAAAAAAACGACATTTTTACTGGCATTTACGATATTGAAAAATGGCTATACTGACCTATTTGATTCAAAAAAACAGACTTTATCATAAAAATGCAAATCTTCAGAAGATTTAAAAAAATGGAATCAACGGAATAACAAAAAAACTTTAACAGCAAAAGGAATGGTTACTCTTGATTTAGCGGACTTAAAAACTGTATTTCAAAAAAACCTCAAAATCTTTCGTAATTTTTTTGAAAAAAAGGAAATTTAGAAACTTTTGATGATTTCTTGCAAAAACCTAAAACTAAAAGCTTTGAAACTTTTGATAAAAAAATAAAACTTATAAAATATTTTTGAATATAACAGCAGGAAAAAAATATTGAATTGACTCAGATAAAAAGATATTGCTAAAATAATGACTAATATTCTTAATGAGCGGGCATTTCTTTTGGGGACTGCAAATATATCCAGAAAATGAAAAATTTCATAAATATTATTGCTTACATTGTGGAAGATTCAGTTAAATAAATTAATTAATTAATATTATAGAAAGAAGGGATTTAGAAATGGAAAGAAACAATATTTTTTTAATTTTTGCAACGTCAGAGCTGTCACAGGATGCTTTTATATGTTGGTTATGTAACTGGGTAAATTTTTGATGACAATAGTTTATCAGAAGATGAAAAAAATTAAAAATCACTTGCAACTGAATTTATTGAAAAAAATGTTAGGTGAAAAAAACTCGAAGATAGGAAAAGTGAAATATAAAAAAAGACAATATCAGAAAAATAGACGTATTATTGGAAATTCAGAAATAAAAACAGAATTTATAACTAAAGGGAATAATATAAATCCAATAGTAGACATGTATGTAATAATAGAAGATAAAGTGGGAACAGGTTTACATAGTAATCAGATTGAAAGACATATAGAGATATAATATCTGAAAAAAATGAAAAAGATAATGGAAGTAGAGGCTAAAAATAAAAAGTAGTTTATTATAAAATATACGATGAAGATAATATGGAAAGATTAAAAGAGAATGGTGTGAATGTAATATTAGGAAGAGAAAAACATCCTAGAATTATTAAAAAGAATACAAGGATAAGATTTTAATAATTCAATATTTGAAAATTATCATAATTATTTGAGCAATATAGAAAACAGATGTAAATTCATATAGAAAAAAGAACTTAGAAGACTGGAATTCAAACTGTTATATCGGATTTTTTTAAAGAATTAAAAAAACGAAAAAAATTTATTAGAACATGCTATTGGAAGACAAAAAAAGATTGTAGTTGGGGGTTATGTGAATAACTCATCAGGTGGATTTATGGGAATGTGGTGGTTTCCTTTAAGTGAAGAAAAAAATTAATAAATTAACAGAAACTTCTGATGAAGATATTTATTTACAAATAGAACAATATAATCAGAAAAAAATATAATTGCAATAAAATATTCAGTTCCTAAAAAAATAAAAAAATAATAAAGAACTTTCAAAAAGAAGATTTCGAAAAAGAAAGTAACAATTGCTTCCGAAAAAAACGTAAGGAACTTTTTTTCTAAATTAAAAAAATAAATTAGAAAATGAGTCGAAAGATATACTAAAAATGCGAAAAATAAACCAGAAAAATATAAAAAAATTCGAAAATATACTAAAAAAATGAAAAGTTTCAGAAAAAAATATTTTAGAGCAGGTCAGTATATGACAGTAGGATATTTAGAATTTGAAAAATATTGATGATTGTAAAGATAAAATAAAAAAATCCTTCAATATGCTTTTAAATCTTTTTGTTAAAAAGGGTGTGTAAAAAAATTTTTTTGTGTAAATCTCTAAATAATATATGATAAAAATAACTATATAATATTTGGAGGTTTTTGTTATGGCTAAAAAAAGAAAAATTGACAATAAAATTTTTGACTTCTTAACAGCAAATGAATAAAATTTAGTTTCTGTTTTTTTAAAAGAAAGTTTACCTTTTACAAGTAAAAAAATAAATAATAAAAACCTGCTTTTAGAATTTTTTTAACAAAAAGATAGCAAGAAGTCTCCGACTTCTATAAGTGGGAGATGAATTGCTTTTTTTGTAAAAAAATTGAAAAAAAGGATACATCCATGATAAAAATTTTTTTGTATAAAATATTGAAGAGAAATCATTAATGATAAAATTTCTAAAGAAATAATATTCAAAATCAAAAGGAGGTGTAATTTTATGAAATATAATTTAGCATTCAAATACAGAATTTATCCAAATAAGGAGCAAGAATTATTGATAAACAAGACTTTTTGGATGTGTTCGTTTTGTCTACAATACGATTTTTGTATACTGCGAATAAATTTTATGAAGAAACTGGAAAAAAATAAAAATAATTACACCTGCAAGTTTGAAGAGTGAAAATAAATTTTTTTGAAAGAAGTAGATAGTTTGGCACTTTCAAATGCTCAATTGAATGTAAAACGATCGTTTACGAATTTCTTTCAGAAGAGAGCAAAGTTTCCAAGATTCAAATCTAAAAAAAGAATAATGTTAAAAAGTTATACGACAAATTGTGTGAATAATTCGATACGAATAGAGGAAAAACAAATATTTGGTTTTGCCAAAATTGAAAAAAAGTTAAATTAAAAATATCATAGAGAAATACCGAAGGATTACAAGATAAAGTCAGTAACACTAACAAACAGTAATGGAAATTACTATGTTTCTGTTTTGACAGAATTTGAAAAAGAAATTCAAAAAAAGTAACTGGTAATGATAAAGTAATTGGACTTGATTTTTTTCAATGTCTGAATTATTTGTCACTCTGAAAACCAAAGGCCTGATTATCCAAGATATTTTTAGGATGTTAGAAGAAAAAAATTAAAGAAATTACAAAAATCATTATCAAGGAAAGTAAAATTTTCTAAAAATTGGTATAGACAAAAAGAGAAAAATATCAAAATTGCATGAGTATATCAAGAATTGTCGAAGAGATTTTCTACATAAATTGTCGAAAAAAATTGTCTGAAACATATAATGCTGTGGTTGTTGAGGATTTGAATATAAAAGGGATGAGCCAGACATTAAATTTTTGGGAAAAAGTGTAGGAGATAATGGATGGGGAATGTTTTTGAGAATGCTTGAGTATAAGTTGATGTTTTTAGGGAAACAATTTTTGAAGATAGATAAGTGGTTTCCATCGTCGAAGACTTGCAGTAAATGTGGAAATATTAAAGAGGAACTGAAATTATCAGAAAGAAGTTTATAAATGTGAGTGCTGTGGAGTTGAGATTGATAGAGATTACAATGCGGCACTAAATATAAAAAACATTGGGAAATTGATGTTGAAATATTAGGAGATAAAAAGACAGGGGAGGAACTACCCGAAGAGCTTGGTAAATATATTTGGCTAACAAAAGCAGATACTTCCCAAGAAAGCTCCCGCTTCTAAAAAGCGGGAGTAGTTCACTGTATTTGACTTTGAATTGAGCAGTGAGGATATGGAAAAAAATATCTGAACTTGATAAAAAGGAAAGTCTATTCTTAAATCATGATGATGTGGAAATAGTAAAATGGCTTAATGGAAGAAAATAATAAAATGGAGCTGTCTCAAAAATAGTAAAATTTTAAATAATTCAAAAAAATAGTTTTTTTACATTGTTTTTTTAAATTTTCTTTTTGAGACAACCTCTTTTTCAAGAATTTTTACTAAAATTATCAAATATTTTTTTCCTGTCAAAAAGTTCAACCTCTAAAGTTTTTTTTCCAGCTTTTTTTGAACGGGAAAAGGGCAGGCTGTGAAATATACAATTCTTCAGCGGCTTTTTGATAATGTTCCATGTGTTGCAAATGCAATAAAGTTTGTTTAAGTTGTTCCAATTCTATCATATAAATCACCTCATATAATTTTTTTATTTCTAGTATGCATTTTAATTATAGCACATTTTATAAATGGTATTGTACTTTTATCTTAAATTTTAATATTATGATTATATAAAGATAAGCAAATAAAAAAATAAGAAAAATGGAGGAAATTATATATGAAAAAAACTAAAAAATTTAAATTACTTACTGATTTATGATATAATTGTATTATTATAAAAATCATGGAATGGAGTTTAACTATGAATAAAGAAAGATTGGCAGCTTTTATGGATGCTGTACTTGCAATTATTATGACAATTCTTATATTAGAACTGAAAAAACCTGAAACAGCAACTTTAAAAGCATTTTGGAATCTGAGAGTAGATTTTTTTGCATATACGCTTTCATTTTTTTCTGGCTTGGAACAATGTGGGTAAATCTGCATAATGAATGGCATAAAAATAAAAATATATTACACCGTTAATTGTCTGGGTAAATGTAGTACTACTTTTTCTTTTTCCTCATTTTTTCCATATGTGACTTCTTTTGTCACTTCATATTATAACAGTAGTGTAGCGCAAGGATTTTATGGCATAATAGTTTTGGCTGTTACATTCTGCAACATAATCTCGTTGTATCTGATAGAAAAGGTGAATAAACATGATAAAGAATTGCAGGAATCATTAAAAAAACAATGATAAGATGGATAAAAGTTGATATAAGTATAAAAAAATAATTGGGTTAATAATATCGTGTATATTTTATCCGCCTGCAATGATGATAAGTGTTTATATTACTTTATTTGGAATTGCATTTCCGAAACAGTATAAGGCAATAAAAAAAGAAGAAGGGGAAAAATAGAAAAAAAGTAAATAAAAAATTGTCATTCTTTGTTATTGTAAATGATATACTAAAAAATAGAAAAAAATCAAGTATGGGGGTAATCAAATATGAAATATATGAAAGAAAAAAATTGCAAAAAAACAAATGCATTAAGACAAACTTTTGATAAACAAAAAGATTCCATATATTAATTCACACTTATGAGTGGAGTGAGGATAAAAGTGGAGGGCTTGGTGTTGCTGAGAAGTTGCCTGAACTAGCGGATAGAGTTTTTAAGACAATTGTTTTGAAAGGGAAAAGTAAAAATTTGTATGTGTGTGTAATTCATGGAGAAGCACATTTGGATTTGAAAAAGGTAGCAAAGGCCTGCAAAGAGAAAAAAATATTGATTTATTGCCACTTTCAGAACTAGAAAAAGAAACAGGATATATTCGTTGAGGGTGTTCTCCTGTAGGAATGAAAAAACTGTTTAAAACTTTTTTTGACAAGGAAGTTGAAAAATTTGATAAAACAATGGTTTCGGCTGGCAGACGAGGACTGCATATGGAAGTGGAAACAGAAAAATTAGTTGAAGTTGTGAAGGGGAATGTTGTGGATTTGACGATGGAAGAGATATAAGCTATAATGGGTATAATATAAAAATATTGAAACGAAGGAGTTGAAAAATTATGATTGATGTAAATAAGCCATTGGAAAAATCCTGTGTTAAAAGAATTGTTTAGTAGAATAGGAAAAAAATCAGAAAAGTGATTTAGAATTACAAAAATAAAAATTTTTAGATGAAATTATAATGAGAGCTTTATTTTTTTAAGTTATGTATTTTTTTGATAAACCTATTGAAACTGATGAAACTGGAAAAGGAACTGTTAAAGAAGATTCAAATGTATCTTTCTATATGATTTCTTCGTCTGATGGAAAACAATTTTATCCAGCATTTACTGACTGGGAAGAATTGAATAAGTGGAATATTGGCATTGATAAAAATACAGACACTTATTTTGTCTTTTGATGATTATGCAGAAATGGTATTATTAAATCCAGATATAGAAGGTTTTGTTATTAATCCATTTACTACATCATTTACCTTTACAAGAGAACAACTTAAAATTTTGAAAAAGGAAAAGGAAGAAAGACTTAAGGTCGTTGAAACAAAAAGTAGAAAAGGACACGCCTGTAATGATTGGAGAAGCGAAAGAATATCCTGAAGATATGCTTGAAGCATTAAAAAAAGTGCTTGTAAATTAGATAAAAAAATATTAAAAAGAACTTGGTTAATGCTCATGTATAAAGAGGGACAGGAGAGTTATCTATTAGTTGTTGACAGTATGGGAAATGAAAAAAAGAAAGTATAGAATTTATAGGAAGAAAAAGTAACTCCATACTTGAATGGAAAAATATATTGATATGCTTTTCATATAAAGATAGTTTTGGAAAAGATGTTGTTAAAGATAAAAAAAGCCATTTTATGAAAAAGAAAAAAATTCGATATAATAAAAAAATAGGAAAAAGAAGAAAATAATTATGCTAAAAGCAATTTCAGGGATTTTTTTAAGGAGTATTGGATTATCAATTGAAAAATATTCTTGAACAAGCGGGAATACCAAATATTTTGTGGAAAGAAGAAATTCAGTTTTCTACTGAGGAATATTATTTATTTTTAAAAAAAATTGATGAAGTCATTACTGATGAACAAATTTCAGCGATTAGCAATATTGATAACTTGAATGTGTTTATTCCATCTTTTTTTGCGGCACTTTCTTCAAAAAATGGACTTGAAGGCTTAAAAAAGATTGGCAAAAATACAAAAAAATTAATAGGGCCTGTTTTTTTAGAAATTAAAGAGTTTGAAGAAATTGTTCAAGTGCAGTATTTTTTTTGAACAAAGGGAAAAAGGAACTGCCACGTTTTGCAGTTTTGAATGAACAACTTATGCTGATAAATTTATTAAATAAAGGGATTGGGAAGGAAATATCTCCAGTAAGTGTTACAAGTCCTTTTGAGTATGGTGAATTATTGACGAAAAGAGATAAACACTACGATAAATAAAAGCAAAACAAAATGAAATAATTTTTAGTATGAAAGATTTGAAAAAAAGCCATTTTTGACAGCGAATAATATAATGGTGGAATATTTGGAACCTCAATTGAAACAGAAACTCGCAGAAATGGAAAGTGAAACATTTGATACTTTTACAAGTAGAGTTCAGAAAAAGCTTTTTCAGCTTATTCCGAGTGGACAGTTTGGATTGGAAAATGTAGCAGAAGAGTTTGGGATAAGCGGAAGGACTCTTCAAAGAAATCTGTCGGCAGAAAAATACCAGTTTCAATCAGATGGTAAAAAGATATTCAGAAAAATAATGACTTTCAATTATTTGGAAGCAAAGGAACTTTCGATTGATGAAATAGCCTATTTGGTTGGATATACGGAACTTTCATCCTTCTATCGGGCATTTAAAAAATGGACTGGGAAAACGGTTTTGCAGTATCAGAAAGAGAAGTAATAGATATAAAAATACGTTATAAAAAATACGTTATAAAACCGACGTATTTTTTTTCGTTGCAAAATGAAACGAAAAAAATGGAACGAAAAAGCTTTTTCGTTGCAAAAATATTATAAAAAAAGTCTGTTTCATAAAATAACCCTTCATGAGATAGACTTTTTAATTCAATAAAAATCTAGTTTTTTTAAAAATTTCAAATCTTTTACAATTCTCTAAATTTTTTTATACATCTTGATTCACTTTCGGAATACTCTTCATTTCACTTTCAAAAACAATCACAGATACAACAAAAAGCTATGAAATCTGCTATTGGGAATGCGAACATAATTCCATCAATACCCATAAAATGTGGTAAAATTATTAGTAATGGTAAAAGTGATATAATTTGTCTTACAAGTGACAAAAAAAGCTCCTTTTTGAGGCCCTTCCAATTGATGTTAAAAAAACATTGTAATAGCACCTTGAATACCATTTAGGAATATGAAGAATAAAAAAATACTCGCATATATTTTTGTTCCGTATTGAAAGTAGAGTTTACTTCCGTTACCGAAGACAGAAATTATTTGAACAGGGAAAAGTTCAGCGATTGCAAATGCTACTAAAGAAATAATAAAAAGCCACTTTTTAGAGATAATTTTAAAATTTCTCGAACCCTTGCATATTTTTTTGCTCCATAATTAAATCCAGCAATAGGCTGTGCTCCTTGCGTCAATCCCAATAAAATCGCTATAAAAGATGACATTTATTTTCATAACAATTCCAGCAACGGCAATAGGAATTTCACTTCCATAAATAGATTTTCGCACCATAAATTTTCAATAAATTATTTGTCACAATTTGAACAATTAGTGCAGAACATTGGAAAAATCAAAGGCGATGTTCCCAACATAAACAAAATCCAAATTTCTCGAATTTTTTTATCTTAAAATCCTTTCAATTCAAACTTTTACACTTTTAAATCTAAAAAAATATAATCCTAGCATAACTGCTGAGATAAATTGCCCAATTACAGTCGCCCAAGCGGCACCGTCCCATTCCCATATCAAATCCAAACATAAACAGCGGATCAAGAATCGTATTTGTAATAGCTCCAATAACTATCGCAAGCATTGAATAAAAAAAGAATTTCCATCAGCTCTAACCATAGGATTTGCTCCTATCGAAAATAGTAAAAAAACGGTATTCCCAAGAGATGTAATTTGAGTATATTCAATCGCATAATCAAAAAAATTTGATTAGTAGCCCCAAAGGCCGTCAACATTGGTCTTAAAAAAATATTAATTAATATGCACAAAATAATACCACTTAAAAAGTAACATTGTAGCCGCAGTTCCAGCCACGCTTTTTGCCCTTTTTCGGACGCTTTCTTCCCAATTCCAAATTAAAAGTTAGTCGCAGCCCAACTCCAGTCATAAGCCCAATCGCAAGACAAATCGTCGTAAGTGGAAAAAAGCCACATTCGTAGCCGCATTCCCAAGAAACCCAATTTTTTTGTCCCAATAAAAAATCTGATCCACAACATTGTAAAGAGCATTAACCAAGTTAGCAATGATAGCAGGAACTGCAAGTGAAATCAACAATTTTTCCAACAGGTTCTGTACCAAATTTAGTTTTTCGTTCATTTATTGCTTTTCGTTTTTTTCCCATTTTTTTCCTTTCCTTTCCAAAAATTTTTAAATATGATAAAAATTCTCTAATAAAAAAGAGAAAAAAATATTTTTTTGTAACAAGAAAACTGAGAAAAAATCCCAGTTTTAAGCCATCATATTAGTATGGTAAAAAAATAATATCTTATGAGTATTTTACTACATTTGGTAAAGGTTTTTCAAATTTTTTTATTTAGTTTAGAACAGAATATTATGGTAGATTTTTAGAATAAAAAGAATTTATTGTAGCATAAACTGACTTTTAGAAACATGAAAAATAAAAACTGATATAAAACATGTAGATTTTTTTGTCAAAAAAATATTGTACAATAAAGTAGAGGTGATTAGTATGATAGCTACAAATTATTCAAATGTGAGAAATAATTTAAAAAAATATTGTGATAAGGCAACTGATGATTATGAAACAGTCATTATAACAAGAAAAAAACGACAAAAAAATGTGGTACTGATGAGTGAAGAGGAATATAACAATTTGATGGAAAAATCTTTACATTATGTCAAATAAGAAATATTATAATGAACTGTTAAAAAAAGTAAAAGCGGAAGTGGAAGCGGGGAAATGTACAAATACATGATATAATTGAGGTGGAATAATGAATTTAATATGGACAGATATTGCATGGGAGGGCAATATGAAGAATGGCAGAAACAGGATAAAAAAATAGTCAAAAAAATAAATGAAATAATAAAAGACATCAAAAGAAATGGCAAATGAAGGGATAGGAAAGCCCTGAGCCTTTAAAACATGAACTGAATGGATACTGGAGCAGAAGAATTACAGATAAGCACAGATTTATATATAAACTAACAGAAACAAGTATAGTAATCATTGCCTGTGCAAATCATCATAAATAATAGAAATTACGAAAAAAATAAAGTTATGATTAAAAAAATAGACTTCTTTAAAATTGAGAGAAAAATCTTAATTTAAGTGGTCTTTTTTTGTCTTTTGAAATTTATGTAACAAAATTTATAAATATTATTGTGCAAAAGTCATTTTCAAGAAAAAGTTCTACTTAAATAAAAATTTATGAAAAAAATATAGGAAATATTTGATTTGAAATTGTAAAAAGATAGCCAAAAAAATATTTTGATATGTTTTTTTACTCTGTTAGATATAGATTTATATTTGAATTATACAATTTTATTTGGTATACTACAAATGCAAAAGAATTTTTAAAAAAATATAAAGTTAATAAGTGAGGGATTCAAATGAAAAAAATTCGTTTAAATCAAATGATGAATTGAAAGAGGAAGAAGTATTAAAAATGATTGATGATACAAGTAAACTTGTAGCTAAAAAAAGAATATTAATGTTCTTGCTCAAGGGGCAGTTGCTGCTCAAAGTAGTAATGCACTTGCGAATAAAGTAGAATTTTGGAAGTGGATGGATAGAAATTATGCGGGATCAGGAATTTTTTCTAGTAATAATTCGATGCAGGAATATATTTCACAAGGAGCTGGAAAAAGAGGAATGGGTTGTGAAACAACTTCAAGGAAAAAAAGGTTATGAATGGGATTGGATGGCACAGCAAAGAAATAATATAAAAAAATTTATTTAATAGATATGATGCTGGAGATGTAGCAAATAGAGCTGCGAGCGATGTTACTGAAATGAATATATTTACAGGAAAATCAACTGAATATCAGATGAAAGCCTATACAGGAAAATCGAACCCTCATTTAAAAAATACACCTACAGATATGACAGTTGTAACAAATGCAGAAAAAGTAAGTGTCGTACAAAAAAATGGTTATGAAAGTGTAGAAAGTTATCAAGATAACCAATTAATAAAAAAATCTACTGATAGTCGTTTAGAGGAAATAAAAAATGGAAGTGCAGAACCAGTTTATAATTTTAAAAATGTTGGTGGAACTATGGCAAAGGCTGGATTGGTAGGTTGTGTAATCGGTATGGGTACAGAAGCTGTTTTTTCTTATAAAGCGTGGAAAAAAGGTCAAATAAGTGACGAAGAATATTTGAAAGAAGTTCTTAAAGCTGGAGGAGATGCTGGGGTTACAGCTGGAATAACTTCGGGAATTATGGTTCCTGTAACAGCGGCTATTACAGCAGCAGGAGTATCTACAGTAGTAACTATTCCTATTGCCATTGTAGTAGGGGGAATTGTAAATAAAGTAGTTGCACCTTGTTTTGGAAGAGGGGAATATAGAAAAATTTTTATCACAAAGCTAAATATTATCAAAATTTAGAAAATGTATACGATAATTTGCTGATAAGTATGGAAAAATGCTTCAAATCAGTACTATAATTTTTGTTTCAAGTATGAAAAAAATCAACATAAAGTAAACAATTTAATGAAAGAGAAAAGTTTAGAATTAAATATCGAATTAAAAAAATTATACGATAAAAATATAAAAAAATAGATAGGAGAATTAAAAATGAATGAGTTAATACCAATAGAAGATATGAATTATCTTGCACAACAATCACAAGGGAAAAATAAACATGATTTTTATCAGGAATGACAGCATTGATGAATGATACAGAAGATAAAAACAGAAAAGATGGAGAAACAAAATTGGTTTCAAAGAATGGTAAAAACTGTAACAGGTAAAAATAGAGCAACAAGAGAAGAAATAAAAACAGAATCATGATAAATTAAATGCCTATATGTCACAAGCAATAGCTGAATTATACAATAGAAACTGTATTGATAGTCAAGTAATGATAAGTTTAGGGAACACAGTTGAATGAACTTTATGCAGAACACTTGCAATTAAAAACAAATGTTGGGAGCTTTTTGTAGTAAAATTAAATGAAAAAAATAGACAGTGTAGATAATTTTTCACATGTTAAATACTGAAATTGAACAAGGTGTTTATTCTGATAATGAAAAAAATAATCGCAATATGTAAAGTAATGTCACAATTTGATAACAGAATAATGGAAGAACCTAGAAAACTTGATATTTTAAGAAGAAGTATGGAAAAAAACAAGAAATTATTACAGAAGATGAAGTTTTATTGACAGATTATTTAATGGATATTATGAATATTTCAGTAGATGAAATAGGAAAAATATATCTTGAATTATCAACAATTAGAAATGATTTTTTTTTGCTAATTTGATTTTTAGGAATAATTGAAGACTATCATTTTCTTCCAGATATGCAAAGAAAAAAATGATGAAAAAGGAAAAAAATAATAGGAAATCTTATTCAAAGAGAAGGGTTGGATGATACTATTACGTTATCTATAAATGAAGTTTATGATAATTTTATAAATAGTAAAATTGAAGTAAAAGAAGGATTAATACCTATAGAATCAATTCAAAATCAAAGAGGAAATCAAATAAGTTATAATAATAACGATAATTTAGAAATGAAAAAGGGCAGAACAATTATTTCTTAATTATAAACTAGATGAAGCATTTGAATTATTTAAGAAACTTGCTGAAAATGGTAATGGAAGAGCAATGTACTTTTTAGATGAATTTTATAGTAACTCGATTGGAAAAAAATAAAGATTAGATGAAAAAAGGAAAAGAATGGAGAATAAAAAGGTAAGGAAGCAGGAGATGTTTTAGCAGCTTTTTAAATGTAGGCTTATTCTTTACCTGAAGATTCAGATGAAAGAAAATAGAATTTGTTTTGAATTATTTAGGATATTTTAAAAATTAGCTGAAGCAGGTGATATTTTTGCTCAGAATGAGTTGGCAAACCTGTATTTATATGGCGATGGAATAGAAGAAGATGAAGAAGAAGGTGTGAAATGGTTGAAAAAATCGGCTGAAGCGGGATATTGGAGATCAATGAGTAAATTAGCAAATTGTTATTTTGATGGAATAGGAGTGTCACAAGATAAATTAAAAAGCTATAGATTTATATAAAAAGAGTTTATGAATTAGGATCAGGAGAAGCAGCAAATCAAATAGGGACTTATATATGATGAAAAATCAAAAATAATTCGGAAGAAGCAGTAAAATGGTATAGAAAAAGGATTTGAGAAAAGGGTATGATTGGTCGGGTCTTAATTTAGCAAATTGTTATTGTAATGGAGATGGAGTATCACAAGATGAACTAAAAAGCTTTTAGAATTATATAAAAAAAGTTTATGAATTAGGAGGTTTCAAACTTCAGGGGAGCAGCAAATCAAATAGGGACTTATATATAATGAAAATCAAAAATAATTCAGAAGAAAGCAGTAAAATGGTATAGAAAAAGGATTTGAGAAAAGGGTATGATTGGTCGGGTTTTAATTTAGCATATTGTTATTCTAATGGAATAGGAGTACCACAAGACAAACAAAAAGCTTTAGAATTGTATAAAAAAGTTTACGAATTAGGAGGTTCGGCTTCAGGGGAAGCTGCATGTAAAATAGGTGGAATATATTGATATTGATCAAAAAAAATTTAACGAAGCATACATGTGGTATAAGAGGTCTTTAGAACATGGAGTTGAAAGAGCAGAAGAGATGTTAGCAACGGTAGATTATTTGTTAGTTCAAAAAGAGGAGGTGTTAGCTTGGAATGAACAAATAAAAGTTTTAGAAGAAGCATTACAAGTGGTTCAAGATTTTAATGAAACACCTTGGGATATGAAAAAACAACAAATTGTAGAAGAAAAAAAACGAATTGCAAAAGAAAAAGAGCAAATTATGGAAGAAAAACAAAAAAAATTCGGAAGTTCCCAAAATTGATAGTGAGAGTGTCCAGAATTTTGTGTAAACTAATAGAAAATCTAGTAAATTCAGTACTTCGCTATTCTATTTACACAAAAATTTTTACACTTTCCTTTAACGCTGTGTTTACACACTTAAATTATAAAAAACCCCAAGATTATAAAAATTAATTATAACTTGGGATTTTTTTTTATCATTTTTATATAACAATCTCTTATTCTTGAGATGCAGTTCCTATATTTTTCAGTTATTCAGTTGTAATAGTTCCATATTCAAGAGTACAAAATGATAATAATACTAAAAATTTTCAGTTAGTTAAAATCAATTTTTTTTAAAAATATAGTAAAAAAACTATATAAAAAAATATTAATAATAAAATTTGTAAACACAAATACTCTTGTTTTTTTACAAAAAAATGTGGTACTCTTATAATATAAAAAATTAATTTTATAATAAATACAATTATGTAATTATAGTTGTATAAAATGGAAAAGGATGAAAAAAGATGAAAAAAATACGATGCAATAATAATTGGATTTGGAAAAAGGTGGAAAAAAACTTTGGCAGGGATTTTTTTGGCTGGGAAAAGGTCAGAATGTGGCTTTGGTTGAGAAATCGGACAAGATGTATGGAGGAACTTGTATAAATATTGGATGTATTCCTACGAAAAAAACTTGTTGATAGTACAAAAAGTGCTTAAAAAAATAAAGGGTTAAGCAGTATTGAGGAAAAAGGAGAGATTTTATACAGAAAGTATAAATAATAAAAAAATAAATTGATTGGTGCATTGCGTGGAAAAAAATTATGAAATGCTGGCTACAAAGGAAAAATATTGATATTTATGATGGATTTGGAAGTTTTGCTTCAAAAAAATGTAGTTAATATTGAAAGTAATGGGGAAAAATGTTCAGATTGAAGGGGAAAAAGATATTTATAAATACAGGTTCGACTACAATAATTCCTGGTATAAAAGGGACTTAAAGAAAGTAATCACGTTTATACAAGCACTTCAATTATGGAACTAAAGGAACTTCCTAAGAAATTGACTATTTTGGGAGCAGGGTACATTGGATTGGAATTTGCTTCGATGTATGCTGATTTTGGGTCAGAAGTTACGGTAATTGATTTAGCAAAAAGACTTATGCCTAGAGAAGATGAAGAAATTGCTGATAGGGCAAAGGGCTATATTTGAGGCAAAAGGGATTAAATTTTTACTGGAATCAAAAATTGAGGAAATTATTGATAAAAATGGAAAAGGATATGTGCAAATTTCACAAGGAGCAAGCAAGAGCGAAATTGAATCAGACGCAATTCTTGTGGCAATTGGAAGAAAACCTAATACAGAAGGGCTAAATTTAGAAGCGGCAGGAGTAAAAACTGATGAAAAAGGTGCAGTTGTAGTTGATGAAAACATTGAAAACAACAGCTGACAACATTTGGGCAATGGGAGATGTGAAAGGCGGACTTCAATTTACATACATTTCTCTTGATGACTTTAGAATAATAAGGGATAATCTTTACAATGGAGGAAATAGAACAGTAAACGATAGAAATGTAATTCCATACAGCGTATTTGTAAATCCACCATTATCAAGAGTTGGAATGACTGAAAGCGAAGCAATTGCCAAAAGGATATGAAGTAAAAAAACAGGAAGACTTGAAGCAATGGCAATTCCAAAAGCAAAAATAGAAGGTGTAACAGATGGACTTCTTAAAGCAGTTGTAGATGCAAAAACAGATAAAATACTGGGATGTACTTTACTATGTAACACTTCCCACGAAATGATAAACATTGTTGCAGCGGCTATGAAAGCTGAACAAAAAAATATACATTCCTAAAAAGATATGATATTTACTCATCCGACAATGAGCGAGGCTTTGAATGATTTATTTGGAAGTGTGAAATAAAAGAAAAATAAAAAAATATTTTTAGTTAAAAATTTATGAATTTTTTTATTAAAGTGTTAGAACACTCATGGCTTTTAGCCATGAGATGAATAACACCAACATTGAAAAATGTTGCTTTAAAAAATTTGCAATATTATTAATTTTTAGAGTATAATATATTTGGGATTAAAAATTATAATATACAAATAAAAAAAGTAGCAGTGTAGACATAATGTCTTATCTAGTAGCGGCTATTATGGACTAGCCAAAAAGAATAAGGATTTTTAAAATCAAACTTCTTAGAAGATAACTTACTTTTTCAGTTATCTTATGAAGCTCTCGACTTTTTAGTCGTGAGTAGTTCACATCATATATTGCATTTGTAGGATATGCTGTTTCGGCATTTTAAAAAAATAATAAGATAGAATAATAAGTAAAAAAATTTCTTTAAAATAAAAAAATCACGGTTATACGATTATTAAGATTAACTGTGATTTTTTTGTTTTAAAAATTTATAAAAAAAATAAATTTGGGAAGAAATATTTTTGAAAAAGTGTTGATAAATTATAGTCAATACAGTATAATAATATTGTTATATACTTTTTGGATTATAAAATTTATAAATTGGAAAAAGAGATAAAAAAATAAGACCTGACATTAAAGTTTTAACATTAACGAATTTTATTTAAATAATATTTTAGATAAAAAGTCAATGTAGAAATTAGAAATAAAAAAAATTGAAAGGAAAAATTTGAAAAAAATGGAAGACATTATAAAAATAAATGAATTTTTCAAAAATTAGCACGTGAGAGAGAGTTGACGGAGGAAGAGAAGAAAGAGCGTGAAAAATATAGAAAAAAATGTATATTGAAAAATTTAAGGAAAGTGTGAGAGGGCATTTGGATAGTATTAAGGTTGTTAGAGTGGATGATAATGGAAATCCCGATTGATGATGATGGGAATGTTATTGAGCCTGAAGCGTAAAAAAATAAAGCAAATTGGGGAAGGAGTGAATAAAAATTTATGAAATATGATTTAGTTATATTTGATTTAGATGGAACGCTTCTGGATACGTCAAAATCTATTACAAAGACTGTAAATTCAGCGATGGAAGAACTTGGAAAAAAGCAGTATTCTATTGATGAGTGTGTGAAATTTGTTGGTGGTGGAGTTTCAGGGTTGGCTCGGAATATTTTGGGAAAAGAGAAGTATACGGATGTAACGAATGAGGAAATGGAAAAAGTTATAAGAAAATATTATGATATTTACTTTGACTATGGTGTTGAGCCTTATGAAGGAATACCTGAATTGCTGGATTTTTTGACAGAAAATAATATAAAAAAAGGGATTGTGACGAATAAGGATCATGAAACGGCTTTGTCTGCTGTTGAAAAAAAATTGTCGAAATGGAGATTTGATGGGATATTTGGATCGAATGAAAAGGAGTATCCGAATAAGCCGAATCCTTATAATGTTGACAGAATGGCACAAAATTTGGATGTTCCAAAAGATAGAATATTATTTGTCGGGGATATGCTTGTGGATGTAAATACTGCTAAAAATGCTGGAGTTGATATTGTTTACTGTAAATGGGGATTTGGTGAAGTGAAAGGTGAAACTGGAAATTAATGAAGATGTGAAAGTATCTGATGTTCAGGAAATTATAAAAAAATAAAAATAAATTTAGATTCTTTTTAGAATAAGTGAATTTTAAAAAAAGTCTGATTTAGAAAGTAAAAAAACGGAATTTGTTTTGAAAAACTATAATTAATTTCCGTTTTTTTTATTTATTAAAAATAATCTGGTATTAAAGAGATTAAGTATGCAGTTAATCTCGAACCAAAAAAAGTTAAGGAAATAATTATTCAAATATATTTTCTTGTCTGTTAATGGATATTGTGGTATACTTATTTTTATAAAGCGATTAAGTAGTGAAAGAAGTCAAAGAATTATGAAAAGAGGGAAGGAGAAGGAATTTTTATGGAAAAAAGAAAAAGAGTTGTATTAGGAATGTCGGGTGGAGTGGATTCTTCTGTTGCGGCAATTTTATTAAAAGAACAAGGATATGATGTGATTGGCGTTTTTTTATGAAAAAAATTGGGAAGAAAAAGGATGAAAATGGGGTCTGCATGGCAGAAGAGGATTATAAGGATGTAATTGCTGTGGCTGAACAATTGGAAATACCCTATTATTCGGTAAATTTTGTAAAGGAATATTGGGATAAGGTTTTTACTTATTTTCTTGATGAATATAAAAGGGAAGAACTCCGAAATCCTGATGTGATGTGTAACAAGGAAATTAAATTCCGTGCATTTTTAGATTATGCGATGAAACTTGGGGCAGACTATGTGGCGACAGGGCATTATGCAAGAATTATTCATGAGGAAGTGGAAGATGAAAATGGGAAAAGAATAAAGTCGACTATGTTAAGAGGAGTTGATGACAATAAAGACCAAACTTATTTTCTTTGTCAATTAAGTCAGGAACAATTGGAAAAGGTGCTGTTTCCATTGGGAGAATATACAAAGCCGCAAATTCGTGAGATTGCTGAAAAATATAATTTGGCAACGGCTAAGAAGAAGGACAGTACAGGAATTTGCTTTATTGGGAGAACGTGATTTTAATAAGTTTTTATCCCAATATTTGCCTGCAAAAGGGTGGAAATATTGTAAATACGCAAGGAAAAGTGCTAGGACATCATAATGGACTTATGTATTACACAATTGGACAAAGAAAGGGAATTGGAATCGGGAATACGAAGGAAGGGACTGGAGAGCCTTGGTTTGTTGTGGATAAGGATTTGGAAAAAAATGAATTGATTGTAACGCAAGGGGATAATTCAGTGCTTTATTCAAAAGGTTTAATTGCAACGGATTTTAACTTTATAAATGAAGTTCAGTTTCCATTGGAATGTACTGTGAAAATTCAGATATAGACAAAAGGATACAAAAGCTGTAATTAATAAACTTAATGAAAATAAATATGAAGTGATATTTGATGAGCCGCAAAAGGCTGTGACATTAGGGCAAATTGTGGTTGCTTATGATGATGAGGTTTGCCTTGGCGGGGGAGTTATTGATAAAATTATAAAATAAATTGTTTATTTTTGAAATTAGTTCAAGCTTTTAAAAAACAGTCATTCAGATTTTGAAGTTTTTTTCTTTCGATTGCTATAACATTTAAATATTTGGCAAGAAGATGTATAAGTCTTGCTCCCTTGTAAAAAAATAAAAAAATTAGGGTTATCGAACATGTCTAATATAAAAAAAGGAGATGATAGAATTTGAAAAAAATTAAAAACTTTTTATAGGAGTATTCTCTATTTTAAGTGTAATCTCAACAGGAAATAAACTTTATGCTTATAATGAAATACAAGGTATATTTAAACCAAAAAAATCAAGAAAATAAAAATATACCAGATAATAGTCAATCAAGAAGCGAAAATGTTCAAACTCCACAAGTAGAAATTGTTGTTGATCCTATGTGGGAATATTATATTGAATATCATGAAAGAATTGATGCAGAATTACAAGATGTTTATGATAATCCTTCTCACGAAACTGCAGTAAAACATATGGTTTGGGTTGAGGTTCCTATATGGAAATTAAAAAATGGGCAAAAAGATTTCAAGCAAGGCAAAAGTACAAGTATTAAATTTATTAGCAGAAGATGTGAAAAGTATATTTACTGAAATATACAATGGACCAGAAAAATTTCCTATTAAATCATTAGGAGGCTATAATTGGCGATCTAATGGGCTAACTAGCCTTCATAGTACTGGCCGTGCAATAGATATAAATCCTGATGAAAATCCTCAGATAAGTGCTGATGGAGAAGTTTTAGTAGGTAAAAAATGGGAACCAGGAATAAATCCTTATTCTATTACTCCAGACGGAGATGTTGTAAAAGCATTTTCTAAAAAAGGATGGACTTGGGGAGCTGGATTTTCAAGAGCTGATTATATGCATTTTGACTTTTAATATTTGTAGGTATCAAAGTGGTAAGTACTGAATAATAGCAGTATTTTTAATCACAAAGATCGAGGCAATTGAAAGAAAGGAACTTCAAAATCTAAATGACTAATTTAATATTTAATAAGGGAGGAAAATGAAAGAATTAATATTTTGTTTAAATGCAACTATGCCTGTATTTTTACTTATGATACTTGGGTATATTTTTAGAAGAGTTGGAGTTATAGACTTGGAATTTGCAGATAAGATGAACAGGTTTGTATTTTTGGCTCTTTTGCCTGCGCTTTTATTCAAGGAATTGTCATTGTCTGATTTTTCAGCAATTTGGGATTTGAAATATTTATTATTTTGCTTTTTTACAACATTTCTTTCAATTTTAATAATGTGTATTTCATCAATTTTTTTGAAGGACAGGTCAATTCGTGGAGAATTTATTCAGGCCAGCTTTAGGAGCAGTGCGGCTTTACTTGCTTATGCCTTTGTGCAGAATGTTTATGGAGAGGCTAAGATTGTGGCGCTTATGGTAATTGGAGCGGTTCCGTTGTATAATGTAGCTTCAGTTGTGATTTTGATGCTGCTTCGCCCAGAACAGGGAAAATTAAACAGAGTTGTCTTGAAAAATACGTTAAAGGGAGTTATTAAAAATCCCTTAATATTGGGAATTTTAGCTGGAATGATTTGGGCAATGTTAAAAATTCCACAGCCTGTTATTATAAAAAAATCTATTTCGACATTTGCGGCGGCTGCGACTCCGCTTGGATTGCTGGCACTTGGAGCGAGTTTTGATGTGAAGGAAGTTTTTTCTAAAATAAAAGTTGTGCTAGTTTCATCTTCATTTAAATTAATAATACTTACTGCGATATTCTTGCCAATAGCGGTAAAAATGGGATTTGAGGATGAAAAACTGGTTGCAGTGCTTGGAATGCTGGGAAGTCCGACAACTCCAACTTCGTTTACAATGGCGAGAGGAATGGGGCATAACGGCTCGGTAACTTCTGGAACAGTTATGGTTACAACGATTATGAGCATATTTACATTAACAGGCTGGCTATACATCTTAAAAGTTGCAGGATTGGTATAAATAAAGGAATTTGGAGGTAAAAACGATGAAATTAAAAAAATACATCCTAATTGGAATGACGGCTTTATTAGCTGTTGTGGCTTGTGATAATAAAAAAATAATAAAGGATAAAGAAAAAAAGTGAAGGCAGTAAATGTAAAAAGGATATTTCCAATGAGGAAATAAAAAAATACAGTGAATATTTAAAAAAATAAGTGAAGAGCCAAATTCAGAAGAGTGGAATGATTTTTTTACAGAAATAAAAAAAGATGAATTTTTCTGATGCGAATGGAAATATAAAAAGATATTTCAGGCGAAATAATATCTATTGTAAATCTTGATGGTTCAATTAATTTAATAGGCAATTATATTAAAGAAATAACGGATGTAATGCAAAAAGTCCAAAAAAATGGAAAGTTTATTGATACAAATGCTCAAAATTTAGTTGATTCTTTAATTCAGGAGCAAAAAGGTTTTGACGGAAATTAATGACTATTTTGAAAAGGGAGATTACAAAACTGATAAACTGGGAAGAGTTGATGAATTAAATGATAAATATAAGGTTGTCTTGCGAAATCGGCTTGAAAACAGTAAAATATTTTCTAATTCTTTGCATGAATTTGCAGAAGCAATTAATAAAAAAATGGAAGCACAGTTACAAAAGGATGGAAAAACAGCTACATTGAATATTCTAAAATTTGTAAATTCGGCAAATGGATTTGAGGAAGCAGCTTTTAGTAAAAATAACTTGAATTTTGACGAAGAAGAAGTAAAAGGCCTGGAAAAAGCTAATAATGAGCTGCAGAAGGCATATAAAAATATAGCAGGAATGACAGTTGAGAATGCCAAAAAAAGAAAAATATAAGCGAATCAGATTTTAAAAAGATAAAGGAAAGTTCAAAGGCGTTGTCTGAAAATACGCAAAAAATGCTGACAGGAGTAAAAAATCAGAATATTCAGGATGTAGTGATAAGTGCAAGTAATATTTTAAGTGCTAAAACTGATTTGGAAAAATGTTTTTAATGTTTTGCTGATACAAAAGTAAAAAAATTAACTTTATTGATTAATTGAAAAAAATTTAATCATTAATAAAATATATTGAATTATATAAAACTTATATATTAGAATTATTGACAAAAAAAGCCTAAAAATGGTATATTATAAAAAGGTAAAAGTTAGAAAAGGAATTAATTTATTTTTATAAAGAAAGTAATAAATTTTTAGTTTAAATAAAGGCAGGAGGAAAGTTGAAATGAAAAAAATGTTGTTGTTGATGGTTCTGGCATTGAGCGTTTTTATGTGCAGTGTCCAGAAAGAGGAAAAGAAAGAAGAAAATAATGCTAATGGAATTCCTAAGAAAATTGTAGCTGGACTTGATGATTCATTTTGTTCCAATGGGATTTAAAAAAATGAAAAAGGTGAAATTGTAGGATTTGACATTGATTTGGCTAGGGCGGTAGCTCAAAAGTTAGGAAGTCAAGTTGAATTTAAGCCAATAAACTGGGATTCTAAGATACTTGACTTAAATGGTGGGAATATTGACTTGATTTGGAATGGGCTTACTATAACAGATGAGAGAAAAAAAGAAACTGAAATGACAAAGCCATATTTGACAAGTCATCGAAACATAATAACAAAAAAACAGGTTCAAATATTAAGACAAAGGCTGATTTAAAAGGGAAAATTGTTGGAAGCCAAAGTGAAAGCAGTGGAGAAGAAGCTGTTAAAAAATCGGGTGAAGACAAAACATTTAAGGAATTTAAAACTTATGCGCAGTATGATCAGGCATTTATGGATCTTGATGCCGGGAAGAATTGATGCAATTATAGTGATGAAGTATTGGCAAAATATACTAAAAAAACGAAAGAAACTCAAAGTGTAAAAAGAGACTTTTACAATATTTTTAAGCGATAATTACGGAGAAGAAGAATACGGAATTGCCGCTAAAAAAAGGCAACACTAAGTTGATAGAAGCAATAAACAAGGCTATTGAAGAATTAAAAGCAGACGGGACTTACCAAAAAAATTTATTCTAAGTGGTTTAAAGATTAGTAATGAGCCAAGCGTTGACAATATTTATTGAACTGGTAAAAACATTACCAAATATCATAATGCTGTATATACTTACAATCATATTTTCCATCCCGTTGGGAATTTTAGGAGCATTGGCATATACAGGAAAAAATAAAATAGTAAAATTCTTTATTTCGGTTTATACCTGGATTTTTCGTGGTACACCTTTAATGTTGCAATTAATGGTAGTTTATTATGGAATTCCGCTTATGAAAATTGGTGGATATAAAATCGTGCTTGAGCCATATACTGCGGCAACCATTACATTTATTATAAATTATGCGGCATATCTTGTAGAAATTATGAGAAGCGGGATAGAAAGTATTGACAAAGGACAGCATGAGGCGGCAAAAGTGCTTGGTTACAGTTATTGGCAGAAAAATAATATATGTCATTTTACCTCAAGCAATAAGAAGAGTGCTGCCAACATTGGGAAATGAAGCGATTACGCTTATAAAGGATACTTCACTTATATATGTCCTGGCTGTAACTGAAGTTATGAAACGGACAAAGGAACTGGCTAACATTTATTATAATATTACGCCGTATATCTGTGCAATTATTATTTATCTTGTACTAAGTTTTGCGATTGACAGATTGTTTAAAAATATTGAAAAAAAGAAATAAAGTTAGAATTTAGAAAAATTAAAAACATTAAATTTAAATAAAAAAATTTAAATAATGTAAATTTAGGAGATAAATCGTGAAAAGTGAAAAATAGTAGAAGTAAAAAAATCTGAAAAAAACAGTATGGCGATAATGTAATTTTTAAAAAAATATAAATTTACATATTGACAGGGGAGAAGTTGTTTTCATTAATAGGGCCTTCAGGAAGTGGAAAAATCAACGATCTTGCGATGTATAGCAGATCTTGAGTCGATAACATCTGGAGAAATTTTGATTGAAGGAAACAATTTAACAGATAAAAATGTAGATAAAAAAATAAAAAAGGAAATGCTGTTAAAAACTGGAATGGTTTTTCAGACATTTAATTTATTTCCGCACATGTCAGTTAGAAATAATATAGTTAGAACTTTAAAATTAGTAAAGAATATGAATACAGAAAAAGCTGAAAGTATCGTAAAGGAAATGTTGAGTCTAGTAGGGCTTTCTGATAAAATTAATAATTATCCAAATGAACTTTCAGGAGGTCAAAAGCAAAGAGTTGCAATAGCAAGGGCATTGGCACTGAAGCCGGATATTATGCTTTTTGACGAGCCTACATCGGCACTTGATCCAGAACTTGTAAAAGAGGTGCTGGATATAATAAGAAAATTGAAGAGTCAGAAAATAACGATGTTGATTGTAAGTCACGAAATGAACTTTGTACGTGAAATTTCAGATAGAGTAATTATTATGGAAAAGGGTGAAATACTGGAAACAGGAACTCCAAAGCAAATATTTGAAAACCCGTCTTCTCAAAGAGTAAGGGAATTTCTGAATGCAAATAAATAAAATTTAGCGTTGATTTTAGGGTATTATGAAACTAGTTAGTTATAATGCCCTTTTTATTATATATTATATAAATATTATTTTTATATTTAAATTGAAATATGAAATTAGTATAAAAAATTTGAAATATGGCTTGTATATACAATAAAAATGTTATAATATAAAAAAAGTTTGAGTAACTAAGTTTATCATAATGTTTATTTTTTTATTAAAACTTAAATTATGAAATTAATTAAAAAGAAGTTGACTTTTAAAGTGATAAATAATATAATCTTTTTTTTAGAGAAATTAAAGATGAAAAAAATAAAAGAGGTGAAATATGGAGGGTTTTATTAAGATAAAAATTTGGTTAAGAAATATCGAACTAATAACGGTAAAGAATTATTACGTAAATAATGTAAACCTTGATATTGAACAAGGTGATATTTATGGAATTATGGGGCTTAGTGGAGCTGGGAAGTCAACACTTATTAGACTTCTTAACAGGTTGGAAGAGCCTACTTCTGGAGAAATTCTGGTAAAACAGGAAATTGTTGACCAAAAAGATAATACAGTTACTGGATATGAGGATAAAAATATTTTGAAATTTAATATGAAAATGCTGCGTGAATATCGGAAAAAAACGGGAATGATTTTTCAGCACTTTAATTTGCTAAATTCAAGAAATGTGGCGGAAAATGTGGCTTTTCCGTTGGAAATTTCAAAATGGAAAAAAAAGGATATTGAAAAAAGAGTAGATGAGTTTGCTGGAAATCGTGGGACTTTCAGATAAAAACTGAATTATCCCTGAACGAAACTTTTCAGGAGGGCAGAAGCAAAGAGTTGCGATTGCAAGGGCATTGGCTAATAATCCGAAAATATTGCTGTCGGATGAGGCAACTTCAGCACTTGATCCAAGAACTACTAATTCTATTTTGGAACTGTTGAAGGATATAAATAAAAAATTTGGGATAACGATAATTCTTATTACTCACCAGATGGAAGTTATAAAAAAAATATGCAATAAAACGGCAATTATGTCGGATGGTCAAATTATTGAAAAAGGGGAAACAAAAGAGATTTTCCTGAATCCTAAAACAGATTTAGCAAAAGAATTTGTAGGAAATATTTCCCATGAAGAATTCCGCACAGAAGAAGAAAAGAAACATCGTGAGGAAAATAACGGGAAATTGCGGTTAAGGCTAAAATATAATGAGGATCAGGTAAATGAATCGTATATTACAAAAATTATCCGTAAATATGATGTTGAAGTAAATATTTTAAGCGGATTTATTGATAAAGTGGGCGATGTTATCGTGGGAAATTTACTGATAGAAATTTCTGCAAGTGAAGAGAAATCTAAAGATATTATTGAATGGCTAAAAGAAAATAAAATAGATTCGGAGGTGTTATAATGGGATTTGATTGGGTTAAGTTTTTTTCAGTTTCAAAATATGGCTCAGCCGTTATGGGAGACCTTTTATATGGTGTTTTCTTCAACAGTTGTAGCATTAATTATCGGACTTCCAGTTGGAATTTTACTTGTCACTTCTGATGAAAAAGGAATAAAACCTAATAAAACTTTTACATAAAAATACTGGATATAGTTATTGTAAATATAACAAGATCTATACCGTTTATAATTTTGATAGTTTTATTAATTCCGCTTTCAAAATTAATATTTAAATATTCATTCGGAAGTGTTTCGTTTATTGTGCCGCTGTCATTGGGGTCAGCACCGTTTGTGGCGAGAATAATTGAAGGAGCTTTTAAAGGAAGTTGATGAAGGGCTTATTGAGGCTTCAAAATCAATGGGGGCAAAAACATCTGAAATAATTTTTAAAGTTATGATACCTGAAGCATTGCCATCGCTTGTTCACGGAATTACATTGACATTAATCAGTTTAATTGGATATTCTGCAATGGCTGGTACAATTGGTGGAGGTGGACTTGGAAATGCCGCTGTAATAGATGGATTTCAAAGAAATAATCCTGAATTGATGTGGCAGGCAACAGTTGTTACAATTATTCTGGTTCAAATTATTCAGTTTATTGGAGATAGAATTGTAAGGGCATTGCTTGAAAAAAGAAAAAGGGCATAAAATTAAAAAAATAAAAATAAAAAAATTAGGAGGCAAAAATGAAAAAATTGTTTACATTAGTGCTGATGATAGCACTGTTTATCGTATCTTGTGGTGGAAAAGGCCAAAAATTAAGAGTGGGAGCAACACCAATACCACATGGTGATTTATTAAATTTAGTAAAGGATGATTTGAAAAAAGAAGGAATTGACTTGGAAGTTGTTCCGTATACTGATTATATCTTGCCAAATAAGGCACTTGCAGATAAAAGTATAGATGCTAACTTTTTCCAACATGTTCCATATATGGAAGACTTTGGAAAGAAAAATCATATTGATATGGTTGCAGTTGGGAATATTCATTTAGAGCCAATGGCATTGTATTCTAAAAAAATAAAAAATATTAAAGATTTGAAAAGTGGAGATACTTTAATAATTCCTAACGACCCTACTAATGGAGGGACGTGCATTAATCTTACTTTGACAAAGCTGGAATCATAAAATTAAAAGACAATAAAAATTTATCAGCAACACCTGCTGACATTGTTCAAAATCCTAAAAATTTAAAAATTGTGACAATGTCAAATGAACAAATTGCACCAAGATTAGATGAAGTTGCAGGAGCAATTATAAATTCAAATTTTGCAATTGATGCAAAAGTTACAAAAAAATGAGATTATCTTAATAGAAGGAAAAAGATTCTCCTATGTAAATGTTGTTACTGTTTTAAAAGAAAAATCAAAAATGATGAAAGAGTGAAAAACTTGTAAAAGGCATTGCAAAGTGAAAAAGTTAAAAAAATATATTGAAGAAAAAAATATGATGGTAGAGTAATTCCAGCATTTTAATTTTAGGATAATTAAGACAAAAATGGCTTTAAATTTAATTTAAGGCTATTTTTATTTATCATTAGAAAAATAAATTTAAGATAAAAATAAAAATTTATTTTTTTGTATAAATTTGTTGAAATAAATTTAAGAAAAATGTATAATATATCCAAACTTCTTTAAAAATATTGTTTTTATTTTTTAAAAAGAAGTTAGAATAAAAAAAGGAAAGGATAAGTTTCTTTTGAAATAAAGAAATGAATGAAGGATGAAAAAAATTACTTATAGTTTCGCTTATTTTTACTAGCATTAATTTAATTTATGCAGAAAAATGAGAATGTTGATAATAATAAACTTTCATTGGAAAGATCATATCAAAATACTGGAAATACAGCAGCGCAGACTGTTCAAAAAAGATCAGGATTCTGGGATTTTTATGAAAAGCAGCAGGCAAAACTTTTGAAGGAAAAAGATAAGGAGTTATTCGATAATCTTAGTACAAAAACTAGATCTCAAGATGATTTTTACAAATATGTAAATGAAAATTGGGATGAGAAGACGAGATTCCGAGTACGAAGCCGGCTTGGGGATCATTTTATGAACTTAATGAAAAAAATCAGGATTTTTTACGTAATTTGATAAAGGAATTAAAAAATAAGAAGACTTCGCTGACTGCGGATGAAAAAAAGGTATTGACACTTTATGACAGTTATTCTGATATGAAAAAAAGAAATGAAGAAGGATTATCGCCTATTCAAAAGGATTTGGAAAAAATAAACGGGATTCAAAATATTGAGGATTTGAAAAATATAATGTAGAAGTTACAAAAATATGGAAGTTCTGAATTTTATGGATGGGGGATAGGCACTGATCTTAACAATTCTAAAAATAATGCGGTATATTTAGGAAGCGCAGGGATTGGGCTGTCAAGAGATTATTACCAGAAGGATACTAAGGAAAATAGGGCAATATTGGAGGAATATACAAAATATGTCAGTGACATGTTGAAATATTTGGGAGAAGATAATACTCTTGAAAGAGCTAAGAAGATAGTTGCTTTTGAAAAGGGAATTGCAAATACTTTAATGACTAATGAAGAACGTCACGATGTTAAAAAGTACAATAATCCAGTAAAAGTAAGTGATTTAGGCACATTGTCTAAGAATGTAGACTTGGCTCAATATTTGAAACAGTTAAATGTGAAAACGGATAAAGTAATAATAACAGAGCTGAACTATTATAAAAATTTGGATAATTTTGTAAATGATGAGAATATCGACATAATTAAAGATTATATGAGATATAATTTAATTAGTTCTGCGGCAGGAGTTTTGAATGATGAGCTTGGTGCTAGAAGTTTTGAGTTTTTTGGAAAATATTTGAATGGACAAAAGGAAAGGGAAACGCTTGAAAAGAGAGCATTGAACTTTACAGATGGAAGTCTTGGGGAAATAATTGGAAAAATTTATATTCAAAGAAATTTCTCGCCTGAAGCGAAGAAAAATGCCAAAGAAATGGTTGATTACATCAAGAAGGCAATGAAAAACAGAATTGAAAAACTGGATTGGATGAGTGCTGCAACTAAGAAAAAAGCTCTTGAAAAACTGGCAAAAATTAATGTTAAAATAGGATATCCTGACAAATGGAAAGATTACAGCAAAATGACAATTTCAAGCAGTGATTCGTTGTATGATCAATTAAAGGGAATTAGCGAATGGGCTTATAACGAAGAGCTTAAAAAAGTAGGAAAACCGGTAGATAAGACAGAATGGTACATGTCACCTCATACAATAAATGCCTATTATTCTCCAACAAGCAATGAGATTGTATTCCCGGCGGGAATCTTGCAGTATCCATTTTATGACTATAATAAATTAGAAATGGCAAGCAACTTTGGAGCAATAGGGACAGTTATTGGGCATGAACTTACTCATGCATTTGATGTGTCTGGTGCTGAATATGATGGCGATGGAAATGTTAAGAACTGGTGGACTGCTGAAGATAAGGCAAAAATTTGACTTGGCTACAAAAAACTGGAAAAATCAATTTTCAAAAATATACAGTTGGAGATGGAGTTCATGTTAATGGAAAATATACATTGACAGAAAATATTGCGGACCTTGGGGGATTAAACGTTGCTTATGATGCATTGCAATTATATTTGAAGGATCATCCAAATTCATCAAAAGCCTACCCAGATACGGTAAATAAATTATTCTTTTAAGTTTTTGCAAGAATGTGGCGACAAAAATCTACTCCAGAATATTTAAAAGAATCTGGCAAAAACAGATTCACATTCACCAAATATATTCCGTGTAAACGGAACTTTGGAAAAATATTGACGCATTCCATAAAGTATTTGAAACAAAACCAGGGGATAAAATGTACAAGGCTCCTGAAGATAGAATAAAAATCTGGTAAATTAGCAGTTAAGTTTTTAGTTTTAGAAATAAAAACAAATAGTTGAATTATAAAATTTTAAGATAATCGTTGCTGTAAAAGGGAGCGATTATTTTTATTTTCAAACAGGATTTAGCATAAATTCTTCAATTTTCAAAAATATTGAAAATCAAAAATAATAAAAGGAAAAATATCTAGTTTTATGATATAATATTTATGGATAATAAAAAAAGATTTCATAAATAAAAATGAACTAAAATTTTAGGAAATGGAGGAACAAAAAGTGAAAAGAAAAACTATTAAAAATACAGTTGAAATTTCAGGAATTGGGCTTCATAAGGGCGAAAAGATAAAAATGGTATTAAGACCTGTGAGTCAGGAAACTGGGATTGTTTTTAAAAGATTGGATGTTAATGATAAAAATAATGTTATAAAAGTTGTTCATGAAAATTTGTTTGATTTGGAAAGAGGGACTAATATTCAAAATGAGGATGGAGTGAGACTTCATACGATCGAGCATTTTATGTCGGCACTTTCAGTTTGCGGGATTACTGATATTTTTGTGGAAATTGAAGGGAATGAGATGCCAATTTTGGATGGAAGTTCAATTCAGTTTGTGGAAAAAATTGAAAGTGCGGGGATTTTAGAATTGGATGAGGAAATAGAGCCTGTTGTGATTAAGGAGCCTGTTATTTTTTCAGATGAGAAGGCTGGAAAATATGTGATGGCATTGCCTTATGATGGATTTAAAATATCTTATACGATTGATTTTAATCATAGTTTTTAAAATCACAGTATTATGAGTTTTGGAAGTAAATTTGGAAAATTATGTGGAAAATATTGCAAAAATGTAGAACTTTTTGCCTTTGATTATGAAAATTGATTTTCTTAAAAGAATAATCTGGCACTGGGAGGAAGTTTGGAAAAATGCTGTGGTAGTTGGGTCGACGGGCCTTTAAATCCAGAAGATTGAGATACCCTGATGAATTTGTCAGACATAAAATTCTTGATATAATTGGAGATTTATATGTTTTAGGGAACTCCAATAAAAAGTCTCATATTATTGCGATAAAGGCTGGGCATTTTGTAAATTCGCAATTGACTGGAATGATTGCAAAAATATTTGTAAAAAAATATAAAAAAACACTTGTAATTTGTAAAAAAATCAAATATAATGTAAGTATAAAATTTTAAATTTTATTGAAAAAGATTGAAATTAAACTAGATTTGATTTTGAGTAAAAAAATTAAAATAAATAAAAATATAAATTCAGGAGGAATAAAAAACATGGCAGCAAATGAAACAATTATGAATGTAGAGGATATTATGAAAATATTGCCGCATAGATACCCATTTTTATTGGTAGATAGAGTTATAGAAAAATGGAACAGATGAACTTTGGTAGCAATTAAGAATTTGACAATGAATGAAGAATTTTTTTCAAGGACATTTTCCTGGGAAGCCTGTTATGCCAGAGTTTTGCAAATGGAGCTACTTGCACAAGCAGTTGGGCTGCTATGCTAGAACCTGGGAAAATACCTTTATTTATGTCAATTGATAAATGTAAGTTTAGAAAACCTGTTGTGCCTGGGGATCAGTTAAGACTTGAAGTGGAAAAATTAAGTGTAAGAAGAAATATTATTGTAGCAAAAGGGAAATGTTTAGTTGATGGAGCTGTTGTAAGTGAAGGTGAATTAAAAATTCGCTGTAACAGATATGTAAAGACAAATAAAAATGAAGAGGTATTAATTTTATGAGTTCAAAGAATATACATCCAACGGCAATTGTTGATCCAAATGCTAAACTTGGAGAAAAATGTAAAAATAGAGGGCTTACTCGATTATAGGGTCCGGAAGTTACAATTGGTAACGGGACAGTTGTAGAATCACATGTTGTAATTGAGGGTGAGACAATTATTGGTGAAAATAATTATATTTTTTTCTTTTGCATCAATTGGAAAGGATCCACAAGATTTGAAATTTGCAGGAGAAAAAAACTAGGGTTGTTATTGGAAATAATAATAAAATTCGTGAATTTGTTACAATTCATCGAGAACTACTGATAAATATGAAACAAGAGTTGGAAATAATACGCTTGTAATGAGCTTATGTTCATATTGCTCACGATTGTATAATTGGAGATAACTGTGTACTGGCAAATGCTGCACTTTTGCAGGACATGTGGAAGTGGAAGATTATGCGGTGGTAGCGGACTTACTGCTGTGCATCAGTTTACAGAGTTGGGCGGCATGCAATGATAGGTGGATGTTCGGCTGTAAATCAGGATGTTGTTCCTTATATGCTGTCTGAAGGTAATAAGGCAAGAGCTGTATATATAAATATTGTAGGGACTTCAACGTAGAGGGCTTTTTCAGATGAGCAGATAAAAAGATTGAGAGAGTTGTATAAAATTATATTTAAGAAAAAATTGAAAGTTGTGAAGAGAGCTCTTCAGACAGTTGAGCGTGAGTATGGACAATATGAGGAAAGTCTCAAAATCTTATTAATTTTATACGAAAAAGTAAAAAGAGGTATTACAAGATAAAGCATAGAACTTTGAGATAGTATACTTGAACTCTAAAAACATAGAATTTAAATAAACAGAATTAAATAAATTGGATTTGAGTAAATGGTTGTAACTTTTAGAGTTCAGTTTTAAAGTGATTTTACTATACAATTACAAAATTGAAATATTAAAATTTGTATATAAAGATTTAAAATATAAAATTTCTCAAAATAATCTATGTTTTATTTTTGAGTTAATTTTTAATATAAATATTTTTAGAGAAAGAATAAAAAGGAAAAATAAAAAAATGACAATGGAAAAAAGTAGGTCTAATTGCTGGAAATGGGAAATTGCGAAATTATTTTTGAATCAATGCATTTTAAAGGGTATTGAACCATTTTCAGTTTATCTGTTTGAAAGTGTGGAAGATAGTGTAAAGGAGCATAGAAAATTCTGTAAAATATAGTGTAGCGCAAGTTGGGAAAAATAATTTCATATTTTAAGAAAAATGGAATAACTCAGTTAATAATGCTTAGGGAAAGTTGAAAATCTGATTTTTCAAATTTAAAATTTGATCTGACAGCGACAAAAATATTACTATCTACAAAAAAATAAAAAGATAAAAATATTTTAAAAGGCGATAATTAATTATATCGAATCTGAAAATATTAAAGTTTTACCTCAAAAATTACTTGCTAGATGAATATATTACCAGAAATGAAGTTTATACAAAAATTTCTCCAAACAAAATGAGGAAAAACGATAGAAATCGGTATAGTAGCGCACGAATGCTGACTGACATTGATGCAGGGCAGACAGTTGTTGTGAAAGATGAATCGGTTATTGCGCTAGAAGGTGTGGAAAGGGACTGATAAGACGATTTTTACGTGGCGGGGAACTGGCTGGAAAAATTGCATTGTTGTGAAAATGGCAAGACGAAATCAGGATTATCGGATAGATATTCCAAACGATCGGGCTGGAAACAATTAAGAAAGTAGCAGAGATAAATGGTCGTGGAATTGTGATAGAGGCTGACAAAATGTTGTTTATCGATAAAGAGGAAGTTATTAAATTTGCAAATAAAAATAAAATTTTTATAAAGGGAATTAAAATTTAAAAGTCTAAATAGAAAATTTTTGAAATCCTTTTCAAAATAAAAATGTAAAAGGCTAAAAAATGAAAAATAATTATGATACAGCAGATTCAAAAGAATTTTTATTTCCTGTGGTGAAATGTCAGAGATTTGCATGCTACGTACATTGTGGAGGAAATGAGAAAAAGATGAAAATATTAATTTTTTGGTGTAGTTGGAGATAAGTCGATAAAGGCTGGGGTTAAGGCTGTAAATCATATTAAGAATAATGATGTTATGGGATTTGTAGAGGCTTTGAAAAAGTATAGGTATTTCACGAAAAAGGCACATGAATATTTGCAGTTTATTAGGGAAAATGAAGTAGAAACTGTTATATTCGTTGATTTTGGAGGGTTTAACCTGAAATTTTTTGAATTGCTGAAAAAGAAAATTTTGAAAAAAGAACTGCAAAATCTGAGAATGATTTATTATATTCCGCCTAAAGTCTGGGCTTGGGGAAAAGGAAGAATAAAAAAATTGCGAAAAGTTTGACTGATATTATTGTAATTTTTCCGTTTGAAAAGAAATATTATGATGAGAGTCTGAAAAAGGATGAGTCAAAAGGGCTGAAAGTGGAATATTTCGGGAATCCGTTCGTTGATAAATATGATTTTTCTGATAAATTGGGAGAAAAAATATTGCTGCTACCTGGAAGCAGAAGGCAGGAAATTGAGAAATTTTTGCCAGTAATTGTAGAACTGGTTAGAAATGAAAAAGTTAAGAATGAAAAGTTTTTAATGAAATTGGCAAGTGAAGAGCATAAAAATATATTCGTGAATTTGAAGAAAAAATATAAAATTGATGTTTTAAAATTCCAAATTTAGAAATAACTTTTGATGAAATAAAAATATTCGGAAAGGATTGTAAATATGCAATAGCAACTTCAGGAACAGTGACGTTTGAAATTTCGCTTATAGGGTCTGCCTGTAATAGTAGTTTACAAGACTTCGACAATTAATGCCTTTTATTGCACGGCATATAGTAAAATAAAATATATAACTCTGACTAATTTAAATGCTAATAAGGAAATTTTTAAGGAATTGTTGCAGGAGGATTTTTCTGTGGAAAAATTGCTTAAAAGAAATGGAAATTATGGAAATAAAAATACTGTTTTAGAGTTAAAAAGAAAGAGAAAAGTTGGGTAATTTTGAGTTTTGAAAAAAATTGCCAATTATTTGTTATAAAATTGACTTTATAAAAAGGAAAAATATGGACGGAAGAACTGTTAAAGGGTTTCTATCTTGAAATTATTTGTAAAAATATTTCTACCGACACTTATTGGATCTGGCAGTTGTTCTTTACAACATTGTTGATAGATTCTTTGTTGGGAAAAATTAGTGAAAAAGGCGCTTGCAGGTGCAGGGAATTGCCTTTTTATATTGTTATGTTAATTATTGCTTTTTCAATGTTCATCGGAGTTGGAGCTGGAACAATTATTTCAATTAGGCTTGGGCAGGGAAAAAAGGGAGAAGCAAAAAAAATATTGGGAAATGCTGTAACATTATTTGCAATTTTAGGACTTTTATTGTAGGCATTTTTAATATTGAATATTGACACAGTTTTACGGTATTCTGGTGCTAACACGAAACGCTGCCTTATGCAAGGGCTTATCTTGAAATAATATTACTGGCGATTTTACCGTTATTTTATTCATTTGGGCTTTCAAATGTATTAAATGCGGCTGGAGCGCCACGAGTTGCAATGTTTTCAATGTTAATTGGGGCAGTTGTAAATATTATTTTAGATTATGTGGCTGTAATGATCATGCATACTGGAATTGAAGGACTGCTATGCGACTTTTAATTGGAAATGTATTATCTGCATTATGTATTGTGGTTTTTTAATCGCTGGGAAAACTACCGTTTAAAATTGATATGTTTGGATTTAAATTAGAAGAGGAAAGCGTTATTACAATAAGATTTTCAAAATTAAAAATTAGATCCCAAAATAGTAAAGGATATTTTTCAATTGGAATGTCGCCAATTTTTACTGCAAAAGCGCAAGTTCAGGAGTTGGACTTGTACAAATAAGTGTAGATATTTGTATGGTGGAACTTATGGTGTCTAGTTATGACAATTATAAATTCCCTGTTGCCAATTATGACAATGAGTGTTTATGCAGTTTCTCAAGTCTGTTCAGCTCAATAATTGGATTTAATTATAGGTGCAAAAATTTTACAAGGGTTAAAAAATCTTTAATGACTGCTATAGGTGCAGGAGTCGTATTATCCTTTGCATTTTGGGTAATTGTAATGCTTTTGCCAAAACAATTGATTTATTTAATGAAAGGAGTACGCCTGAAGCACTTTTAAGGGAAGGAATAAAAAGCTGAGTAGAATTTATTTTTCACTTGTAATAATTTCATCTTTTGGAATAACTAGCCAAAATTATTTTCAGGCGACTGGACGTTCAAAATACTCGGTTACAATGAATTTAATGCGGCAAAGTTGTTATATTTCTAGCAGTTGTCATAGTCAAATATGTGAAACTGGATGGTGTATGGCTTGCACAGCCATTTACGGATTTTTCTGTTCTTTTTGATACTTCTAGTATTTTTATACAGAGAAAAAGATTTTTGACAAAATGACTGAAAATCAAAGTCATTTACTGGAATCTAAAATATAGAAAGTTGCAGAGCATGAAAAATAGATAAAAATAATAAATAATTTATTAATAAAAAGAGGAATAAAAATGATTACAATTTTATTAATGGTACTTTCTATATTTTAGGAAGTGTAGCAAATGCGCTTTGGATAGGAAGGTATTTAAAGGAATAGATGTCCGTGAGCACGGAAGTAAAAAATACAGGATCTACAAATGTCTGACGTGTTTTAGGGGCAAAATTAGGAATTTTTGACGTTAATCTTGGATATTTCTAAAGGATTAGTCCCAGACATGAGTACAATTTTGCTAAAGTGGATTTTTGAAGAATTTGACAAAAATTGAAAATCTTGATTATGTAGCTGGTTGGAATTTGTGCGATTTTAGGACATGTATTTTCTATGTTTTTATGAATTTTAAAGGTGGAAAAAGCCTGTTGCGACAACGCTTGGAGTATTTTTAGTTTTAGTTCCAAAGGCTATATTGTTTAAAGCAATTGTATTTTTGTGGTTTTTGCTATAGATATGTTTCGCTCTTCTTTCCTTTAATTAGCATGTATCGCCTCCTGTTTTATATATATTTTGTATCAGCAAATAATATATGTTATTTTAGGAATTTTAATAACAATTTTATGATTGTAAAGCATAAAAGCAATATTGAAAGATTAAAAATGGGACAGAATCTAAGTTTAGCTTTTGAAAAGTAAAAAGTAATGAGATTTATAAAAATATAACTGTAAAATGAAAATTTAAATTCTTTAGGATATTTATCATATCGGGAAAGGAAGGATAATGATGAAAAATATATTGGTTATTGGTGGTGGAGTTTGGGAACCTGCCTTTTCAAAAACTGTTACAGGAAAATGGACATAAAAGTATATTTGTGAGGAGCATAATGAAGAGTTAGAAAAGTTATTCGTGACACAAAGGAAAAATCCTAAATTTTTACCAAATATAAAATTGTCTGACAGTCTTTAATGTTGTGGATGATTGTGAGAAATATTAAAAATCCTGAAAAATATGGGAAAAATTGATATTTTATTATTAGCAACTCAACGCAAATTTTTAAGAAATATTTTAAAAAGATTGAAAATTTTCAAAATTATAATATATACTAGTGAATGTTGCAAAAGGTAGAAATTACTAGAATCTCTCGAAATTGTGGCTGAAGAACTGGAAAAATATGAATATACTATGTTTTACTAAATTTGGACCGACACATGCCGAAGAAGTGGCGCAAAAATTGCCATCTGCGATACTTTCTGTATCTGAAAATGAAGAAAGTCTGCAAAAATCGTGCAGACTACATTTTAGCAATCTTTATTTCAGAGTTTATACGGGAACGGATCTTATGAGCCTGAACTGCAGGGCATTAAGAACTGTCTTGCAATTGCAGAGGAATTGCTGATGGAATGGGGTATGGAGATAATACAAAGGTGCCCTTATAACTCGTGGAATTAATGAAATGTTTGAGTGCAAAATTTTATAATGCAAATCCAAAAACATTTATGGGATTGTCGGGACTTGGAGATATTATTGTAACTTGTACAAGCAAGCATAGTAGAAATAGATATGTTGGGAAAAAGTGCAGGGGCAAGGTCAAAAATTGAAGATATAGTTTCACACATGAATATGGTATCAGAAGGTGCAGAAACACATAAGGCTCTTTATAAAATTATAAAGGAAAATAACTTAAAAGGCACCTATTTTACAGCACTTTATGAAAGTAATTTATGGGTGGAAAGCCGTTTCAGAACTGGAATCTACATTTATGAGCAGAGACTTGAAGTCAGAATTTTTCAAATTAAGAAATATATAAAAATAAAACTGGAGTGGTAGTGGAAGATAACAACTTAAACTTAATGTCGTTATATCTAAGTGATATTCAAAAATTTGATTTACTCAAGAGAAGAAGAATATGAACTGTTAAAACGAATTGAGGAAGATAATGACGAACAGGCAAGACAATTACTGATTTTATCAAATTTAAGACTGGTAATAAGTACGTAAAAATCTCTTGGGAAACGGATTGCCTCTAATTGATTTAGATTAGCGAAGAGAATATTGGATTGATAAAAGGCTATAAATAAATTTGACTATGGCAAAAGGGGCATAGATTTGAGCACGTATGCAGTATGGTGGATAAAACAGTCAATTAAAAAGGCAATTATCAATATCGGAAGGGATATTAGAATACCGTCTTATAAGTATGAGCAATTATCAAAGTAAATAAAGTCATAAAGGATTATACTGCATTTCACGGTGAAGGCCCATCAACAGAATATATTGCAAAAGAAAGTTGATTTGGAAGGAGCAAGGTTATATTGCTTTTTGGGGTGAATTTCAGGATATAATGTCATTAAATGAAACAATAGGCTGATAATATTTATCTGGAGGATATTATTGGGAAAAATGATGATGTTGAGGATAAAATAATAAGGAAGATCAGGCTTTTGTTGAAATGAAGGAATTACTTGAAAAAGTTTTTAAATGAGCGGAAAGACTGATCCTTGAATATCGTTACGGATAGTCATGACAATAAAATCCATACATTAAAGAAATTGGCGAGCAGATGGGATTACACGTGAAAGAGCTAGACAAATCTGAGAAAAGGCTATAATAAAATTAAAGGAACATTGGAAGAATACAAGGATATATTATAAAGAAGAGGTGAATGTATGTTACTATAATTGTAGATAGAAAATCGTATGGAGGGGGCTACGACCATAGTTGAAAATGCAGTAACTGAAAACATAAAGTAAAAGAAGTTCTTCTGGAATTTATATTGAAACTCAATGTGAAAAGGCAATTTCGAGGAAACAGATTTGGAACTTTCTATAAATACAGAAATAGAAGCGCAAGTGGAAGAAGACGAAAGAATTGTCATAAAAGCATAAATTGATTGAAGAGTTTTAAAACAAATTTCGATGATAAAAATAACTTTAACTGAAGAAAGTGGTAAAGTTTGAGATAATTCAGGCAAGTTTCCAAATACAGAATTTTCTTTTATATACTGCAAGAAAATTTCCCTGCTTCAGTCAAAACACTGAAAATGGGGTTGAATATGTATTTGAAAAAGGGGAATTGTTAAATAAAATTGAAAATGTGAAAATATCCCTTTCTCCAAATCCAGAAAATCTTGTTGTAAAACTGTATTAGAGTGGAAATCGAGGAAAATAAATTAAAACTTATTTCATCCGATACATATAGATTGAGGCATATTGAAGAAGACTTGGAAGAGTCACAAAGAAATAAGGAAAATCTTAGTTTTGAGCATTCCATTAAAAGACAATTGATGGATTAATAAAGATTATGAAGTTAATAGATGAGGAAAAGATTGTAGTAAAATCAGATGGTCGCAAAAGTATTTTTCAAATTTTTCAAATGTGGAAACATTAACTCGTACGATTGATTTACAAATTTCCAGATTATAAAATCAATTTTGAATAATTCACATAATATATTAGTTAAATAAAAGGATTTTCATCAGTGTTAAAAAGAACTGCCATATTTGTTGGGAGATAATAAGGAATCTAAAAATGAGTGGAATATTTAATTTCTCAAATAATGTTTCGTTTGCTTACAGGAACGAGTGAAAATGCGCAGATAAGAGGAACTGTAACGATTCAAGAGAGGTGAAGATTTAAGAATTTCCTTAAATGTTAAATTACTTGACTATATTTCTACAATTAAAAGGAAAAGTTACAGTGTTAGAACTCATAACAATAAAAGTTCTGTAATTGTATGATGAAGATAATGATAAATCGCTTTATTTTACAATGCCATTAGCACTAGAGAAAGTTAATTAAGCTAAAAATCAGAAAAATTTAAATTGATTAGAAACAGTTAAATGGCTTATATTTTCATGCTTTTTAAAAAGAAAGCATACAGATCAAACAATAGAAAGGAGAATATGCAATGCCTATAAAAATACCCAAATAACTACCGGCTGTAGATATTTTGCAAAAGGAGAACATCTTTGTAATGGATGAAAGAAGGGCATTGTCGCAAGATATTCGTCCTCTGCAAATTTATAATAATAAATCTTATGCCTCACAAAAATTGAAAACAGAAACACAGTTATTAAGACTTTAACAACACTCCGCTTCAAATTGAAGCTAACTTTTCTTAAAATGCGCCTTATGTGTCTAAAAATATCTCTCAAAGGAGCACATGTCACTTTTTATAAGACCTCAATGATATAAGGAATGATTATTTTTGACGGGCTTATAATAACTGGAGCACCTGTGGAAAATATTCCTTTTGAAGAGGTTATTTACTCGAAGGAATTAACAGAAAGTTATGGAATGGAGTAAAACCTACGTTTATTCTGACAATGTATATCTGTTGGGGAGTGTTGCGGCACTTTGATTATCATTAGAATAAAGAAATATCCTTTAGAGGAAAAACTTTTTGAAATTTATCCTTAAAAATTGATATTTGCCATAGGGCCATGTTATTACGTGTTTTGATGAAGTGTTACGCCGCAATCACGGCATACAGAAGTGCTACGCAGGACAGGATTCTGATCTGGAAAACTATTGCCAATTTCTAGAAAGTCGGAGTGAGTATCGTACGGTAGCCGATACAACGTAATATTTTTGTTATGGGGCATTTGGAACACGATAGATGACATTGGCAAAAGAGCATGAAAGAGATGTAAATTAGAAAAAGTATAAAAGTTCCTTATAATTATTATCCAAATGACGATACAAGCAAAGAGCCGCTGGCGAGTCTCATGCAAATTTATTAGTTTTTCAAATTGGATAAATCATCATGTTTATCAAAGGAACTCCTTATGATTTGACAACATTGGGAAAGTTCCTAATTTTTCAAATTTAGTTTTAAAATAGTTATATTCTTTAAGAAATATTAGTAAAAATTTTTGAAAAGCGAATAGATTATTTATAGAATATAAAATAAAAAGTTTTGTCGAGCAATATTTGTTTATAAATTATGCAAGACAGTCAATAAATATTAATATTGAGTGTAACAGATATACGTCAAGCAGAGAGAATTCATTATGTCAAATGGCATAACCCATCCGCCGCCGTTGGAATCTAGATCTACTTCACGGCCAACTCTTTCTCCTCCTGCTTTTTAAATACTAAATATACAAATTGCGAACAGTAAAGCCTCTTGTCAAACTCCTTTGGTCAAAATGTTAATCCGTAAGGCTTAGTTATAGTTTCATCAATTTCTTTGAATGAAATCGTGATTTAAATTTATCATCTATTCCTAGTCTAAAAATAGCAACTTTTCTATTAATATTTTCCCAGGCATATAGGACTTTCGCTGTAGCCGGCAGAATATGTTGAAATTCAATTATTTTTGTGCCTCATTAAGAACAGCGGTCATGTCCCCACATTGAACGTAAAAGTCGGTGATAAAAATAAGAATATCTCCTGGCTGAAGTTTATCGGCATTTGAGATAACTTCATGCAGTGTACTAGAAACACTTATCTTCCGGTTTGGTTTTACATATAGGTGAAAGTGTCAGGATAAAAGAGCATCTGTCTTTTATATTTCTCCTTTAAATAAATATTCATAATGGATTGTTCCTTTTCAATTATTGGTTTTAATAGTCAAACTTATATATATTATATAGGCACAAATTAGTCCACTATATAATATTTTAACATAATTTATTTAATGTAATAAAAGAATTAATAAAAAGAAATGTGATTACTTGTATCTAAGTTTATGATTTAATTAAAGTAGGGGAAGTTAAATAAAAATTATAATATTTTTAGAGATAGAGAATGGATGCAAACTAATCCGGCTTTTGGGCTGAACGGAAGCAAAGAATTGATTCCAACATGTCCAAAATTAAGCATAAAATAGTAGTGATGAGCGGAAAAGGTGGAGTTGGGAAAACAACTACGTCTGTTAATTTAGCGTATGGATTATCGTTGCGGGGATACAAAGTTGGTATTCTTGATGCAGATTTGCATGGGACTAATATTCCAATTATGTTTGGAAAAAGAAGGAGTAAAACTTTCAAAAATTTCTCGAACCGCTGGAAATAACAGAAAACCTGCATATATCGTCATTAAGTGTTCCTGATAATTCGCCAGTTGTATGGAAGGACCGCAAAAATTACAGCAATAATGGAAAATGCTGGAAGGAATTAAATGGGGAGAGATTGACTATTTAATAGTTGACCTGCCAGCTGGAACTGGTGATGAAACATTAGGTATTGCTCAGAATATAGGAACTGATTCAAAGGCAATTATTGTGACAACACCGCAAAAGGTTTCTTTGCTGGATTCTACAAGATCAATAAATTTTGCCAAATTGATTAACTTGAATGTGCTCGGTGTAATCGAAAATATGAGGGTTTTATTTGCCCTGACTGTCAAAAAGAAGTTAATATGCAGGTGCTGAAAAATGGCCCAGGAGACTGACTCTCTAGGATCAATACCATTAGATGGAAATATTGTGGAGTCTCGCGATAACGGATTACCATTTATTTCAAATGATTCTTTAGCATCAAGAAGAATGAATGATATAATTGCTAAAGTAATTGAAAAAACAGAAAACAAAAATAAGTAAGCCAAAAAATGTGAAAGGAGAGGTATTTTAAATGTATCGCAATTGTAATATGTTTATTATACAATAGAAAAATGAAAGTATTAGTATTTAACAAGAATGAAAAACTAGAATGGTAGTGGGACAGTTATTAAAGAATTGCTTTTAATGTGGTATTGGCAGAAAATGAAGAACAAATGCTAGATGCCTAAAAGACAGAGACTCGATATTTTCTAGATATTAACTCAATTGGGAAGATTTCCATTGTCAATAGAAAAATAACAAGATATACAAGTTTATATTCTAATGGCACTGAACAAGATGACGATATGCGAAAACCGAAAGTTTCTCATTGAAGGGAATAGATGACATGTATACAATGATTTTTAGATTGGAAGAGAACTCAGCCAAATTTAGAGCAATAGTGAGAATTTTGAATAAACGGCTTACTGAAGATGAAATGGAATTTTTGGACAGCCCATGATTTAACATTAAATCCTGCAAATAGGGAAGTTAAACCTGATGGAAAGAATAGAACCAACAAATAAAGAATTTTTATTATTGAATATTTTTGAGAAATAAAAACAGAGTTCTTACTAGAACAATGATTTCAGAAAAATTTGGATATAGATTTTGTTTCAGAAAGTAATATTGTAGATGTGTATGTTACTTTCTTGAGATCGAAAGATAGATGAAAGGACATGATCAAAAGATTATAAAAACTGTAAGAAGTGTTGGATATGTCATAAAAGAGTAGATTTCTTTATAGCAAAATAGTGAATATTTTAATTAATTTATTAAACTATTATAATTGTAACAATAACAAAATTCATAAAAATATAAATTTTATTGATTTTATAAAAATAATGTGATAAAATATATTCAAATAACAGATTAGGAGTGATAAAATGTTTTAAACAAATAGAATTACCTTACGGATTTCCGATGCTATTGGAGCCGCCATCGATACACAATGGAAATTCATTATGAAAGCACCATGAGCCTTATACTAATAATTTGAATACACATTAGAGCACAATGCACCACAATTTTTGGAAAAATCAATAGAGAGAAATTTTAACAAATTTAGATGCACTAGAGAAAATATATGTGGAGTTCTGTTAGAAATAATGGTGGAGGTTTTATAACCACAATTTATATTTTGAAATACTGGGACCTAATGCAGGTGGAGAACCAAGGTGACCAGTGATAAATGAGTTATCGAAAGTTTTGACAAATTTAAAAGAAGAATTTAAAAGGGCAGCAACTAGATTTGGTCTCAGGATGGCTTGGCTTTGTTGACAAAAGATGGAAAAATTCAGCAATTTCAACAGCAAATCAAGATAATCCATTAATGCCAGGTGCAACACCTGTGGATGTTCAGAAGGAACTCCAATTTTAGGAATAGACGTATGGGAACATGCATATTACTGTAATTATCAAAATAGACGTCCAGATTATATTTACGCTTTTTAACGTTATAAACTGGGATGCAGTATCTAAAAATATGAAGTTGCAAAAATAAGTTAAAATAAATTTATAAATTTTAGATTGAATTGGAGTCGTTATTTATAATAATCCTAATTCAGTCTATTTTGATTATATTTGTTTATAAAAAAGTTGACTGGAAATGATATAATTTGCTATACTTATAGAGTAATATTGTTATTTCTCGTTTAAATAATAAGTTTGTAATAAGTATTACTTACTATTTTTATGAGATTTATCATAGATTACTTTTAAAATCGAATTCTGAAATATAACATTTAGCTTTAAATTTTGTTTTGAAGGATTTGTAAATAAAAATATAAAACAAAATTTCAAATGGGAGGAAATCGACTATGGAAAAAGTTACAAAAGATATGAATATAATGGAAGCTGTGGAAAAATATCCGATTATTGCGCAAGTATTGATGAGATATGGGCTTGGATGTATGATGTATTATTTCGAGTGAAAACTTTAGGTGAAGGGATTGCTGTCTCACGGGTTAAATCCAGATATAATTATTGAAGAAGTAAATATGATTCTGAAAAACAGGAAGGATAATATGAAATTAAGTTTAAAAATAAAAATAGGTGAGCTTTTTGAGATTTTCTATTCAAGTCTATTTTGATGAACTTTATATTATTAACACAAAAAACCATAAATAATATTTTGTTAATAATATGATTCTACTAGAAATCTATTTGATAAATCTGAAAGACGTTTTGACTTCCGAATGTGAAAGCAATGCCAGATTTAAAAATAGAATATATTAGAAGGGTTACTGAAAAATTTTTCAAAATAAAAATTTTTGAGTTTTCAGCAACATTAAAACTGGCGGTAGCAACAACGGAACGAACTAAAGAAAGCATATAAAAATATAGTCAAAACTCTAAAATAAAAGTATAGATACAGTTATTCTCTCTGCAAACCGTACTGCTTTCCGCTCAGGAATAAAATTGAAACAAGCGAGTAACATACGTACAAAAAGTAATAATAAGTATAAAAATGTAAGTATTAATCATGTCTTATCTATTCTCCATATATATTTAATAAACCTATATATTTTTATCATATCTGGAATCAAATTCTCAGCAAAAATAAAACCCAATAAATTTTACTATAATAAATTTTTCTCTTGCTATTTTCTCAAGTTCTCTTATCCTGTCGTCAGTAGATGGATGTGTACTAAATAAATTTTTAGATTTCCAAGGTTTGAAAATGGATTTACGATAAACATATGTGCTGCCGGATCTTCTCTGTTCAGTTTGGAATACTGTGACTGTAACTTTCCAATTTTTGGAGCGCATACGTAAATATAAGGGACTTTGAAAATCAGGGCCAGCCTCTGTCTGCCATGTATTCTTTTTTTCGAAATAGACATTTGAATTATAGAAGCGGCTATTGGGGCTGCGTGATACTCAGCATTGCAGTAGCGACATTGTTTGCCTTCTTTCACCATTTCTATTGTCTCCGCTTGATACATAAGGTGAAAAATCTGTACAATTTGCAATTGCTCCAGCAAATGTAGCGGCAATTGTACTAATTAAAATATCCCGATGTTCTATATGTCCAAGTTCATGTGCCATTACCCAGCCAGTTCGTTATCATCCATCATTTCAAGCAGTCCAGCAGTACATGCAAACTGCCGCATTATTTGGATTTCTTCCAGTTGCAAAAGGCATTTGGCTGTCGTTCTGGAATTATGTAAACTTTTGGCATAGGTAACCGGCATTTTTGCCAATCTTTGCATCAGGTGATATAATCTTGGGTTATTTTGGGAATTAACTTTGACCATTATAAGCCTTAATAACATTTTATCACTAAACCAGCACGTAAAAACTCATTCCGCCAGCAATTATAAGCCCAATTAATGCCCTTTGCTGATTTCCCAATGCCGCCAATTGCTTACAAACAGGAAAAACTAATCCAAACATCAAAAGACCTGTTTTCATAGTATTTATAAACATAGTATCTCTCTCTTTCTTTTATATTAGATTCTGTTCAGTAGTTATATAATTTTTAATTAAATAATAAGTTATAAATTATAAGTTTTTGAACAAGTTTATTATATTATAAAAAGTGTATTTTTCAATAAATAATTTAAGTTTTATTATTTTTGGGCATAATAGGATTATTGAAAAGTTACTCCAATTATCTCATTAAAAACAGAAATCATATTTTATATTATTTTTACAAGAGAGCCCTGAGTGCAAAAATTCATAATTAATTTCATTATTAAGTATTGTACAAAAAGAAAAGCAAACTTGAAAAATTTTAAATATCAGGAAAAGAGATTGAAAATATAATTAAAATATAGTATAATAAAAATATATTAATATTTAATTAAATAATATATATAGGTAAAATTGAGGTGATGAAAATGGGGAATGAAAAGTCAAATATGGAAAATATGTATGAAGGAAAAATATTGGAATTATACTGGATAAGAAAAATCTGGATAATTTTGTAATTCGGAGAATTTGTGCTGAATGAAAATATGAACATCAGAAAGCTGGAAATACAACTGGAAAATGGATGAAGAGCAAAGGAAGAATCTGGAAAGAATCATTGACAAAGGAAAAATGTTGAAATTAGAAATTGAACTTTCAGGGTTGGATCAGAATGTCAGAAGGAAGATGGAATAGTTGATTATTTTGAAATATTGATTAGCAGTTATGGATGCAGGATTTTAATGAAGGGGCATTTTCCAAAAAGTGTGATTTTTGGATAGGAAAAATGAGAGAAGAAATATAGAGTTTTTCAAGACACGAGTCTTATGTTTCAGATATAATTAATGAGATTAATAAAGATTATGTTGATAAAAGCCTGGAAAATAAAATATTCTGATATTTAGTGAAAAAGCAGATTGGCAGTCTTGTTGTACAGTTTGATGAAACAGATTGGGGAGTTTTTAGTAAGGCTTTGCTAGTCAGCTGAAAACTGGGCTGTTTGTAGCTGAGCGGGGGATAATATTGTTTGGAATGGTGGAAAATGGGGAAGTTAAGACAGGAAATAAATATTTTTCAGATTATTCGCTTGTGAGGATTATAAAAATTATATTATAAAGTGCAGTCGACAGCACAACTCTAGAGATACTGTTTTAGTTTCTGAAAATCCTGAGAAGAACAAAAGTTTTGAAGAAAATAGAAAATAGTGAAGATTTTAATAGGAGCAAGGGAAGTTTTCTGTATTGAAAACTAAAATATTTTTAAAGGACTTCATTCTGAAAAAGTGAATTTTTGTGCTACAAATATGGGTAGTTATCATATATTTTAAAAAATATAATATTAGAGGACGTAGAATTGAGGCTAATGTTGAGCGAGTATTTGAAAGTAGCGTGGAATTGCAAAAATGGAAGTAAAATTTGCAGAAGGGCTGAAAGAATTGTTCAGGAAAGAAGTAATTCTGAAAGTAATGACAGGGCTTATGATGATTATGGATTGAAAAAGATTTCCATTAAGTTATCAGACTTTATCTCGCAGACAAATACAGGATTTTTCTAGTACTCCAGAAGTAAAATGACACTGTTGGAGGTTTACTTTTCCAAACGAAGATGAGCGATTTGCAGAAAAGCAAAGTCGTGGGCAATTAATAACAAAGGAAATGGAGATTTAGTCAATTATACGAAAAAGGAACTTTTCAGGGTAAATCAGAGCGATTTTAATTTTTAACTTGAATTTAAATGCTTTTGAAGTTAAGACAGACTGAAAAATATAGTAGTAGAATCACCCAATATAGTTGAAAATGCAGATACTCTTTGTAACAAGGCAACTCAAAATTTGGTGGTGGCATCGGATAATTACTTTGGGGATAGAGTCGATTGGGGATGCTGACTTTTATGCTTCTAAAATAAAATATTATTGGGAAAGAAAAGAAATAACGGTGGAATCGTTGAGTTCAGATGTGAGAATTAAAGGAAAGAAAAGTTCATAGTAATTAAGTATAATATTATTTTAAATCTATTCTAGAATCGAACTATTAGAAAATTATATATAAATTTAGGGTTTTTAATAAAATAGTTATAATGAGTTTGTTTTAAGACAATTTTCACTGTAAAGAATTTAAAAATACAGGAAAGTAGCAGTCTCAGCCCAGCCTGCTCCTGTATTTAAAAACTTAATTTTTAGATAGTGGAGTAATTATGAATACATGGAGTTAAGATTCCGTGTTAGCAATAACATGAGAATATAGTTTCTGATTTTAAATGGGATTTAGCATAAGTTTAATTTATCTTTTATTTCACAAATTGTATAAAGATATAATTTCCTGTTTTTCTGCATCCGTGAATTTGGAGAATTAAGGATGTATTCATCTCAGATCATCATCTGGAATTAGGTCAGCATGACGATTTAAAAAGTAATTTTGTAATTGCTCCTGTGATCATACCAAAAAGTTCCCATTCCAATGAGTATTGAAAAATAGCAATTATTCTTCCAATAAAATGGCGCGTGAGACATCGCCAGTAACCGACGGTAGTTGCAGTTACAATGCCCACCATAAGCCGTTGAAATAGGATAGCTTTTTCAACATAGGAAACTATCAGGGCAGATACGATAATTCCTAGTACAGCAAAAATTAACAAATACAATAAGTCCATTTGTTCTTAAAAATATTTTTTATAGAATACAGATAACAGTTTTTGTTAGTTTTAAATGCTTAAAAACTCTAGCCAAACGCCTTATTTTTAAAAAATCCTGAATAATCTAAAAATAGAATAATACGGAATAATTGAAATTAAATCGAATATTATTTTCATAAAAATCAAGTTTATTGTCTGAATGTGTAAAGCGGATAAAATAATCGGCTGCAAAAATCAGATAAATTGATACATCAACAAATTCTAAAATCGGATTATTAAAAATACTAATATCGCCGTGTAAATCTAAAAATTGTAGTAATAAAAGTTCGTATAATGCTAAAAATAAAAATAACCTGATAACTTATCCTAAATCTTTTGCTTTTTATGTACTTTTCAATTTTTCTTTTTCATAAAAATACCTGTTTTATTTAATAACTTTTTCTGTATGTTACCAGCAACGGATCTCCAAACACTTGCATTTGTTGGAGAATATGCAAAGTCAATTTCTATAAATTTTTCAATAGGCGTTTCAAGAGTAATTAACAATAGCCATCTGGTCTACAAATTGAGCAACTGCTTCCTTTCCAGCCATTGCTCCGCCAAGAACAATTTTTTTATCCTTATCGTAAATGATTTCAGCGCTTGCAGGAACAGAATCTTCAAAGCCTGAATTTTTATACATTGCTTTCATTGAAACAACATCGGCATTATATCCTAATTCTAGTGCTTCTTTTTAGTGAAAGTCCAGTTTGTGCCAGTTTGACATCATAAAAATGAAGTTGCAAAAGAACGGATCAAGCCTTTCCAGCTCACATCTTTTCCTGATAAATGCTTCGCAAGGAACATTCCATGCTTATTTGCCACATCTCCAAATGGTGCATATAAATTTCTGTCAGTTTTGTAATATTTGTTAAAAATACAATCTCCAATTGCATATACATCTTTAATATTTGTTTCAAATTTGTCATTTACAGTAATTTTTCCAGAATCGGTTTTTAATTCTTTAGGCAGAAAATCAATATTTGGAGTAATTCGATGCTAAATAATGCAATATCAAAACCACTGTTTCTCCATTGTCTAATCTTTACTGATTTTTGCTACATTGTTTTCTAGAAATAATTTCCGAAACTCCTGAATTTAATTTTAATGTAACGTTGTTTTTCTATTTCTTATAAATTCTTTTTCAAATTTTCAGAAATGTTTGGAAAATTTTGATCAGCCTTTTCAATCAATGTAACATTTAATCCATGAACGATTCAGCCATTTCCAGTCCAATGAATCAGCCCTACAACAACTGCATTTTTAATCTTGATTTATTTTCATTTAGGAAACTTTATTTTAAAGGCATGCTCTGCATGGGATAGTAAATACATTTTCCAAATTTTCAGAATACCCAGCAATATTTTGGTACAAATGATTTTGCTCCAACAGCAATTACTCAATTTGTCATAAGAAATTGTCCCGTTAATTTCATTGCCTTTTACTGTTAAAGTTTTATTTTTCAAAAATCTATTTTTGTAACTTCGTGATGAATTTTCACATTAATTCCACGGTTTATAAAAATCTTCAGGTGTTCCGTGCAAGACATCACTTTTTAATTCATCAGCGATAAAAATAAGGTGTTGACATCCAGCCCAAGCCTACATAAGATGACTTTTTCAAATAAAATACTCTATCTTCAGGATTTGCCTTTTTATATTGAGTCGAAAACATCATTCCACCTGCTCCGCCTCCAATTACAACTATTTTTCATAATACTTATTGTATGATAATTTTCTTTATTTTTATCATACGCTCCTTTCAATTTTTGTCTTATTATTATTTTTATTTAATTTATTAAATAAATATCGAAGTCTCGCTTTGCTACCATTTTTATTCCCACTTTATTATCTTTTCCACGTGGAATTATAACGCCTGTATATCTTTTGGAAGGTTCAACAAACTCCAAGTGCAATCGGTTTTACAGCATTTACATATTGATTTTTATACTAAAACTTCGGCACGTTCTATTTAAATCCTTTCACCCTTCTTAAAAAGTCTTTCATCATCATCAGTATCCACAAATACTTTTTGCATCAAAAAGTTTTCTGATTTTTGCAATGGCAAGCACTAAAATTCCCTCCACAATAATTAAATTTGCAGGCTCAATATGCTGAGTCTCATTAATTCTGTTATGAACTTGGAAATCATAAATGGGTTTTTCAATGGATTTTCCATCTTTTAATGCCAAAATATGCTTTTCAAGCAAATCAAAATCAATCGCATCTGGATGGTCATAATTCAGTTTAGTCCTTTGTTCATAAGTTAAATGGTCATTTCTTTTTATAATAGGAATCCTGTTCATAAAATCGAATGAATCCCTCGTTCTTTCCAAATTTTCAATTATAGCTTGAGTTACACTAGTTTTACCAGAACCAGTCCCTCCTGCAATTCCGACAATTATAGTTTGATAGCTCATAAAATATTTCCTCCTGAATACATTTTGCAATTTTTTATTTTAGCAGAATAATGTCTTTATATTTTAATTAATTTTAGCATCTATTTTTACAAACATTAAATTTTAATATTTTGAAAAATTTAATTATATGGTAAAAATTAAAATATAGTTAAATATTGAGGGGTTATGAACAGAGAGAATGAAATTTTTGAAAAGGAAATACTTGGAAAAAGTCTGAGAGAGATGTTTTTTGAAATGAATGTAGAGATGCAGGAGAGATTTCAGGAAATTAAAGATAAGTTTTTGGAGGTTAAGATTGCTGAAAATTCAGAGAATGAGAATATTTTTGTTGAAACGGTGCTGGTGAAAAGCGAGGACGTGTTTAAAATGGATGGTGTGTTTTTTCCAGTAACTGATAAAGTGGATATTTTTAGTGAAGATTATGGAAATATTTATTTGGAAAATGTTTATTTAAATTCTGGATTTACGTAAAATTAATGAGGTTTCGAAAAGGGAATTTACTGGATGGGTAAATATTGATGGGAATAATTATGAAATTAAAGTGAGATTTGCAAAGGGATGAGAGTTATTTGGATGAAAATATTGCATAATTCATTTGAGTTGAATGGAAAAACTGGAAAACTCTTAATATGGCGCATTTTTGAGATGTTATAAAGTTGAGCCTGGTTGAATATGATTTTGAAATGGAAAGGGATGTCCTGAAAAATTCAAAATGGGGATTGTGAGATTACTTTATGATTTTGAAGAGATTCAAGATAAAGTGCTAAGAAATAGGGAATTGCTTTGGAAATATCGAAAAAGAAGATTATAAGCACTATATTTTGAATGCGTCCAGTAAAATTGATTTATCCTTTGAATATACAATAAATTTTGAAGATAATGAGCAAATTTTTAGTGTCAAATCACGAAAATGAAGATATTCTTTGCTGTTATTACAGCGGAAAAATAAGTTAAACATTATCATACAGGTGATGAGGATATTTTTCCATAAAGCCAATAGAAAAATGCAGGAAAATGTTTGAAATTTTTGATAGTGAAAATCAGGAAAATTATTTTCATTTTACGAATTTTAAAAATGAAAGTTTTTATTGATAAAATTCATAAAATATGCAAGCCGTGCATTTTTGGAAAAATATTTTTGGAATATGAGTTTACAAAGGATGAAATTGTGCTAAAAAGATATTAATTTTAGGGAAAAATGCTGAAGGAAAATCTGGATATTTATGACTGCAACGAAAATTTGAGGAATGAATTTCAAAGGGAATACTTTGATAAAAAGCCCTAAATTAAAACCTATTTGTGGAAATTAAGAATTTTAATGAATATCAGAGGATAAATTGAGTTTTTAATTTCTAGAAATCCAGAATAATTACAGTGAATTTGAGTGCAGGGGTATCTGCATGGCGAATAAAAATAAAAAGGATATCCATATATATGGGCAGTTCCTATAAATATACAATTTGAACTGGAAAATAATGTATCGGTCATATATTGAAGTAAATGATGATTTTTATGACAAATTCGAGAAGAAAAAGGCTGTGAAAGTAAACTTATGTGAGATTTAATAAAATATTTTACTGATTTTGTAAATTATTATAATAATGAAATTGAAAGCAAACTTCAAAAGGATAACAAAATTAGAAAATCTGACAACGGAAAATGTTATTAAAAAGAATCTAAAATAAGCAGTTTTAGACGCAGAAAAATACAATTGACTTAATCAAGAGAAAAATAAAAAGAATTTATTTTAAAGGATTTTAAGAAAAATATTGAAAAATAATGCGATAAGTTATTTAAGGGAACTTTCGATTTTGCAAGTGGAACGACAGTGATTGACATTGTTTATGAAAAATTTCAGAAGATATAAGAAAAGGGATTTTAGGAAAGAATTTAAAAATATTTTTGCTTTTGAATAGGGAAGAGCAGAAATATGTGGCACTTTTTGATCTATAATGAAAAATTAATAATGTCAATTTATGAAAAATTTTAAATTTGGAATTAAATACTTTTTAGATTCGCTTATTTATAGGGAAAAACATCAAAAATAAAAATAATAATTTATATAAATAAGGAAAAATAAAGAAAATATTGCAAAATAAAAACTTTAGAATTATTATTTCTGAATTTGGACTGGAATTGAAGATTTTTGGAAGAATCATTTGAGTTGTGAAAGTGTTGAGGAAACAGTAAAAATTGATGAAATAGCAGTTTTTATTATGGGGTGGGATAAATGAAATATAGATTGAAAATTACAGATGAAGAGAATAAAAAGAAATAAATGTAAGTGAAGATGAGATTATCGAAGGAAATACAAAATTGGACTTGCAGAAGATACAAATTTAGCAAATAGCAGAGCACAGTAGAAAATGGAAATAACTGGAAAAATTATTTCAAATTTGGAAAAATGCTGGAAATAACTTGAATTCTGGAAAAATAAAAGTGTGAATGATGACTTGTATGAAAGAAATATATATAATAGACTTAGTGGAATGGGCTGAGTCATATTTACAAAAAAGTGATTATAGAAATTTAGAAATGTTTGTTGATTTGGGATCAAATAAAAATGGATCTGAAGTTTACAAATATGTTTGTATATAATTTTTACAGGAAATGAGCATTGAAAAAGGGAATTGGATTTTTAAATTGAAATTAAGACAAAAATTCCATCAAAAATAAACTTGATATAAAAATAATACTTATAATGAAAAATTTTGTGGTATAATAAAAATGTGGATATTTTTTTAAAAATAAATAATGAGAAATTCAAATATAGGGAGTGAGTTTTTATGAATAGAAATGTTTTTATTACTGGTGCTACAAGTGGAATTGGGAAGGAAACTGCTTATGCATTTGCTAAAAATGGAGATAATGTAATTTTGTGTGCCAGAAATTTGGACAAATTGAAGGAGATTAAGGCAGATATTGACAGGAAATATGGCACTAATGCATACATTTTTGTGCTTGATGTCACAAAGTATAATGATGTTGTGAAATTTACTAAAAAAATACTGGAAGATGTGAAGAAAATTGATGTACTTATAAATAATGCGGGACTTGCTCTAGGGCTGGACAAGTTTCAAGATTATGATATTGTGGATATTGAACAGATGATAAATACAAATGTGAAGGGACTATTGTATGTTACAAGACAGATTTTACCTAGCATGGTTGCAAATGATGAAGGGCATATTATAAATATTGGATCGACTGCTGGAATTTATGCTTATGCAGGAGCTGCTGTATATTGTGCTACAAAATCTGCTGTAAAAGTGTTGAGTGATGGAATTAGGATTGATACGATTGATAAAAATATAAAAGTTACAACTGTTCAGCCTGGAATTGTGGAAACTAATTTTAGCAATGTGAGATTTCATGGGAATATGGAACAGGCTAAAAAGGTTTATGAAGGAGTTGAGGCACTAAAGCCTGAAGACATTGCAAATACGATACTTTATATTGCAAATCAGCCAAAACACGTGCAAATTTCAGATATTACAATAATGGCTACAAATCAGGCGACTGGATTTAATATTTATAGAAAATAATTTGACAAATTAATGAAAATATAGTAAACTAATTAAGATGTACGCGTAAAATTGGTGGCTAATACCAATAATAGCGATAAATTATTTGGAGGTGAACATAAATGTTTGCAGTAATTAAAACAGGTGGAAAACAGTACAAAGTAGAAGTTGAAACTGTATTAAAAGTTGAAAAATTAGCAGTTGATGTTGATTCAGACATCGAAATTAACGAAGTTCTATTAGTTGAGAAGGAGATAACGTAAAAGTTGGAAACTCCAGTTGTGGAAGGAGCCTAAAGTTGTAAATTTACAGTTAAATCCACACACGAGAAAAGCCTGATAAAATTAACTTTTAAATATAACAAAAAAACTTACTACAGAAAAAGGACACAGACAATCATTTACAGCAATTGAAATTAAATCAATTAATGCATAATTGAGATAATATTAAAATTGTAAAATTAACTTTTTAAAATGTGAAAGATGTTGTGGTTTGAATGATAAAAATAGAAATTCAAAAGACAGAATGGTAAAATAACATATTTTTGAAATAAAAAGGGACATGCAGATTTTTCAGGATATGGAGATGATATAATTTGTACGCAGTTTCATCGGTGGGACAAATGACAATTAATGGGCTTATTGAAACTTTTAAAACTTCAAAAAGTTGGAGTATGTTGAGAAAGATGGGCTTATTACTTGTGATTTGAAGGATTCTGAATTAACTGATGACGAACTGAAAAGCGGATATTTTGATTGAATCAATGTATTCATATTTAAAAGGCAGTTGCAAGAAGTTATAGTGAGTTTGTGAAACTTGAAGAGAAGATAGAAAAAAATAATAAAAAATGCCAGATTCACAAAAGTAAAGTTTGAAAAGAACTATGAATTCAAAAACACAAAGAAAAATCAAGGAGGTTGGAAAATGTTATTAAAATTAAACTTACAGTTATTTGCCTCAAAAAGGACAAGGATCAACTAGAAAATGGTAGAGATTCAAATCCTAAATATTTAGGAGTAAAAATATGATGGAGAAGCATGAAAAATGGAAACATCATTGTAAGACAAAGAGGAAGTAAATTTTATGCTGGGACTAATGCAAAATTAGGAAAAAGATTATACTTTTATTCGCATTAACTGATGGATATGTAAAATTTGAAAAATTTTGGAAATGGTAAAAGAGAGTAAGTATTTATCCTGAAAGAGCAGAAGCATAATAAAATAAAAATAATATATTTTGTAAAAATACTGTCTTAGAAATAGGATGGTATTTTTATCATATCTAATTTCTTTTGTGTAAAATTAAATATAAACTAATTGTAGAAGTTATAAAAGATTAGATATTGATAATATTTATAATTACAAGATATTTTAGATTAGTGAAAAACAAAAAAATAAAAAGAAAAGAGGACAGTTGTTGAAGAGAGCAGTTATATTGGATACGAGTGCGATTATGTATAGAAGCTCATTTTGCACTGATGGGGATGAGAAATAGCAGCGGAATGTCTCACTGGGTTTCACATTTGCGTTTAATAATACTCTGGAAAGTGTAATTAGGGAGTTTAGGCCAGATTATCTGGTGGCTTGCCTGGATGTGAAAAGGGATGAGCCTGGAGAGAACTGGAAGAACTGGAAACTTATAAGGCACATAGGGAAAGTATGCCAGAAGAGCTTGTTATGCAGATTGATACTATTATGAAGGTTTTGGATGGGTATAGGATTCCAAAATACAAGAAGGCTGGGCAGGAAGCGGATGATGTGATTGCTACATTTGCTACGAAATTTTCTAATGATGCTGATGAGCAAATTGAGGTTTTTATAATAACCGGAGATAAGGATTTGGCGCAGCTTGTGGATGGAAAAATTAATATTGCCTTGCTTGGAAAAGGGGATAAAAATTCTGCATTTAAGCATATAAGGACTGATGAAGATGTGGTTGAATATTTGGGAGTTACGCCTGATAAGATTCCTGACTTGTTTGGACTTATGGGAGATAAGTCGGATGGGATTCCAGGAGTTGCTGGAATTGGACCAAAAAATGGAGTGAAACTTATTACAGCTTATGGCAATTTGGAAGGAATTTATGAAAATATTGATGAGATCAAGGGAAAACAGAAGGAAAAATTGCTGACTGATAGGAAAAAATGCCTTTGATGAGCCGGGAATCAACTGTGAAAAGGGGGCTTGATGTTGAATATGATAAAGAAATAAATTGAAATTTGAGGAAAAGGATTTTTGATAGTCTTTGAAATTGTATGAAGAAATGATTTTAAGAGATTTTTCAAAGCGATACAGGAAGAAAGGGAAAAATTGCAAAAGTGAAGGGCAAGAGGGTCTTTGCTAGAGGAAGAGAAGGAAATTTTTAGAAAAATAAAAATTAAATGAAGAGAAACTGGAAAAAGAGAGATTAGAGCAGGAAAAGGAAAATGAAGAAATTAAAAAGGCAGGAATTGGAGTATGATAGGGAAAATCCATTTTTGATGGAATTTTCACATTTTTATGAGCAGGTTGAATATGAGCATAATTTGAAATAGATAAAAATGGATGAAATTCTAGAACTGAAGGGAAAAATTTATTGCAGAATATGGAAGATCAGAAGAAAAAGCTGAAGAAAAATGTGATGGAAAGTCAAAAAGTGAAAAACTAAAAAGTTAAAGAGGAAAAGATTTATTTTGAGAGAAATTACGGAAAAGTTGTGAGTCTGAATGAGGCTTTATTCTGTGATTGAAAATGGATAAAAAAAGTGGCAATTTTTGAAAATATGCTTGAATCTCCATTTGTGATGAAAAAGACAACATTGTGCTTTAGATAGTGAACTTCAGGATATTTTTGCAAAATGGGATCAAGAAAAATGAATCTGAGCACAAATTAATTTGTTTGCTTTTAAGTAATACACTGATGAGAAGAAAAATAATATGTTGAAAATATTTATAAATTATTGAGTGAAAAAGAAATTATCGCCTATAATGTGAAAGAATATATGAAAAGTGGAGAAAGTGAGTATTTTGGCTATTCTGTTGGCGGAAAAACTTATGGGATAAATAATAACAGGTTTGGGATAAAATGTACTGAATATTTTGATATTTTGCTTGCAAGATATGTTCTGGGAACGGAAAGTTTGCAGGAAATTGAGGAAATAATCCTAGATGAATTTGGAGTGGAGATTGCTACTTTTGAGGAAAAATTTAAGAAAGAGAGAAGAAAAAAGAATTTTAGCGATGTTTCAGATGATGTGATTTGTGAATTTTTGTCAAAGAGAACATTTTTTATTTATAAATTGGAGACAATTTTAAAAAATAGATTGCAGAATGAGCAATTTTTGAATATTTTTGATAAATTGGAAAAGTCGGTTAATACCAGTATTGGCAACAGATGGAGGAAACTGGGATAAAAGATTGATAAAAGTATTTTGGAGAATTTCAAAATGAAAATCTGGAAGAAAAGATAACATGCTTCAAAAATGAAATTTATGAACTTGTTGGTGAAGAATTTAATATTGATCTCCACAGCAGCTGGGGGAAGTTTTGTTTGAAAAATTGCAGATTCCATCGGGGAAAAAGACAAAAACTGGATATTCGACAAATGTGGAAGTTCTGGAAATGATTGCTAACAACGGGGAATTGTCAGAAGATAAGCGGATGATCGGGAAAAAATTGCTAGAATACAGGGCTTATAAGAAATTGTTGTCTACTTATATTGAGCCAATTCCAAAAACTGGCGGATAAAGAGGACAGAATTCATACGACTTTTAACCAGAATGGAACGTCAACTGGTCGGCTTTCTTCGGCAAATCCAAATTTACAGAATATTCCTGTGAGAACAGATGATGGAATCAGGATTCGTACAGGTTTTGTCGCAAAGGAAGGGCATAGCTTGATTTCATTTGACTATTCTCAAATTGAACTGAGAGTTTTGGCTGAATTGTCGAAGGATAGGAATTTGGTGCAGGCTTATCAGGATGATCAGGATTTACATAGCTTGACGGCTAGAAAAATATTTTTTAAAACAGAAGAAGATGAAATTTCAAGAAATGAAAGAAGCATCGCAAAAGTAATTAACTTTAGTATTCTTTATGGGAAAACTCCGTTTGGACTGTTCTAAGGAACTTGGAATTACGGTTCAGGAGGCTCACAATATATTAGGACATATTTTGAGGAGTATCCAAGAGTTAGGAAATTTTTGGAAATTGTGACAGAAACGGCTAAACTTCATGGATTTGTGGAAACTTTTTATGGAACGAGAAGATATATTAGCGGAATTAATGCGAAAAATAAAAATATTCAGGCACAGGCTGTGAGAATGGCGGTAAATACTGTTGTTCAGGGAACAGCGGCGAATATTATAAAGAAAGTTATGATTGAACTTTTTGAAGAGTTTAAAAATGATGGAAATATTAAAATGCTGCTTCAAGTTCATGATGAACTGATTTTTGAAGTACGTGATGAAGTTGCTAAGGAATATATGAAAAATTGAAAAATTATGGAAAAATACAGTCAAGTTTAAGAAAGTTCCGTTGAAGGCTAATGGCAGTTTAAATTTAAAAATTGGGGATCATTAAATAAAAATAAGTTTTTATATATGAAAAGTATATATAATATATTTGACTAATTTTTAAAAAATTGCTAGAATAGGTTATTAAAGGACACAGGATGTCGAAAAATTAGAATATAGGAGGTATCAGTATGGATACAGCAAGTGTAGTTTTTATTTTATTTTCATCAGCATTAGTGCTTTTTATGACGCCGGGACTGGCATTCTTTTACGGAGGTCTGGGTCGAAGAAAAAATGTCATTAATACGATGATGATGGTTATTCTTCCAATTGCTATTGCAGTTGTGATGTGGTTTTTAGTAGGTTATTCCCTAGCATTTTCTGGAAATGGGAAATTTATAGGAAATTTTGGAAATGTTTTATTCCGTGGAGTCAGTGAAACAGCGAGTACAAAAGGATATAAAATTCCAGATGCAGTTTTTGCATTATTTCAAATGATGTTTTCAATAATTACAGTAAGTATTGCAACAGGTGCCGTGACTGGGAGAATAAAGTTTGCGCCGTTTTTAGTTTTTGCTCCAATTTGGCTAATATTTGTTTATTATCCTTGGCTCACATGGTCTGGGGCGGAGGACTTCTTGCAAAAATGGGAGCATTAGATTTTGCTGGGGGAGATGTCGTTCACATTTCATCAGGAGTGTCTGGACTTGTTTTAGCGACAATTATTGGAAAGAGAAGAGAATTTACAAGAACCGAGTATCGTCCGCATAATGTGCCTTTTGTACTGCTTGGAACAGGAATTTTGGCATTCGGATGGCTAGGATTTAATGCAGGTTCAGCTCTTGAAGCAACAGTACAGCGATTCACGCTTTTATTACGACAATGTTATCACTTGCTGCGGCAACATGCTCTTGGGTAATTATTGAAAAGTTAAGTAACGGAACTCCTACATTAGTTGGAACTTCAACTGGTCTAGTTGCAGGACTTGTGGCAATTACGCCAGGTGCAGGTTATGCTTCCGCTCAGCAAATTTTAATGGGATTGTTAGTCAGTCCACCTCGTTATTTTGCAATTTCAAGTTTAAAACATAAATTGCAGTATGATGATGCATTAGATGCTTTCGGCTGTCATGGTGTTGGTGGAATTTTTGGAGGAATTGCGACAGCGATTTTTACAACGCCAAGTTTAACACCGAAAAGGGAAATTTTGGACTTTTATACGGCGGAACTCATTTATTTGGTGCAACAATTGCTGCCATACTGATAACGGCTATTTGGGCAGGATCTTTTACATTTGTGATAATAAAAGTTATCGGAGTATTTTTACCGCTTAGAGCTACAGATAGAGAAGAAGCTGTGGGAATGGATGACAGTGAACATAAAGAACTGCTTACCCAACATTTATGGGACTAGATTCTTAATTTAAGGAGAAAAATTATGAAAAAGATAGGTTATAATTCGTTCTGATAAGTTAGAAGATTTAAAAGATGCATTGACAAAAGCCAAAGTCAGAGGAATGACAGTAAGCCAAGTTTTAGGACACGGAAATCAAAAAGGTTACACAGAAAGTTTTCGTGGGCAAAAAGATTACACTGACATTGCTTTCTAAATTAAAAATCGAAATAATTACTCAAGATGCTAATGTTGAAAAATTAGTTGATATTATAATAGATGCCGTTTACACTGGAGAAGTTGGAGATGGAAAAATATTTATTTTGCCAATAGATGACGTGATTAGAATTAGAACGAGAGAGAGGAAAAGACGATTGTAATATAAATATTAAAGGAGTTACTGAATATGAACTGAACTATAATTAAAAGAATAAACTTAAATAAAAGTTCAATTAATGAAAAAAATTGTGACATAATTTTTAAATAATGGAATTTATTTAGTTTATATAAAACTGTTTTAAAGTTTAAAGTTGATCTCAAAAACTATGATTATTTTACTCAAAAATCTAAATTTATATAATTTTAGCATTTTATTTTTAAATACTCGAGTACAATAAAAATTATAATAAATAAAATAAAAATAAAAATAGAAAGAAAAAGAAAGGGAAAATGATTAATACAGAAAAATATCTAAAAGGACTAAAAAGCCTGAATTGAATGGGAATTGTATATATTCCGTTTAGTCGACAGTTGGGCTGATTGCTAAAAATAACGGAATGTATATCGATTGTCACGGCAACTTATGTCATTTGGAATTTATGCTGGCTCTGGAAGCACAAGCTTTGAAAATGGTTTATGTGCAACATTCTACAGCAATTGAAGTTATAATCAGTACTTATGATAAATTTGAGATATTTGCTTTAAATTTCATTGATTTTCAGGCAATTAAAAATGGAACCAAATTATTTGAAAAATACTGGTTGGAGTTGGACTTACCGATGAAAAACGATAACTTATGCGATTATAAAGGAAGAAAATTCACCTTGGTATATTATTGACCAAATACATTCCGTATTTATGCTATGCTGGAAGTTCTGTTCTAGGTTCACTTTTTGGAAAATATGATACCTGAAGTTTTCAGTAAGCTTTCAAGTTTTATTTTTATATTCAATATATTTTAGTTTACTTGTAATGTCGCTGCAAAAATTGCCAAAATTCTTTTGAAGTCGTAATTTATGTAATTGCCGCAAAACAGCATTTATGTATTTGCCAATTTTAAATAAGGTAAGCAGCGGATGGGCGATGATTTTAATTATGATAGGTTCAAGTTTAATTTATGCGGTAAGACATAGAAAGGATGAGGTAAAAGAAAATGAATAATTTAGAAGTTTTTAAAGTAATTGTCATTTCAGCATTGGTAACAGTGGCTTTAAGATTGCTGCCACTGTTTGTAAAGATTCCGAAAAATCCAATAATGAATAAATTTTTTGAAGCATTACCATATTCAGTTTTAGCACTTATGGTTTTTCCAGATATTTTTACTTCGGGCGGTACAACTCTATGACATTGTAAAAATATTGATTGAATGGGTGTTATTCACTTTTTGTCACTGAAAAAATTTGGACTTGGAATTATTGTTTCGGTGTCGCTTGTTATGATATTTTTATTTGATTTGGTGAAGATTTATTTGTAGCAAATTCATTTGGGAGATTAATGATTTCTTGGATGTTTATAAATGTAAATACCATTGTAATAATTTTATTAAATATATTTAAAAATATGAAAAATATAAAAATGATATGGATAATGGGAATATTATTTTCTTAAAACCAAGATAATATACAAAATAATTTTTAAAATTTTTATTGAAAAAGGAATAAATATTAGTATAATACTATAATACTTAAATATAAGGAGGATATGAACAAAAATTAAAGTTCATAAAGAATATGGAAGATTTAGAAAAACTAGAAAAATAATAAAAACATCGTTTTTGTGGCAGAAGTTGTGATTACAGTGCTTCTTGTATTTCCGCATGATATGCAGCCTCAATGAATGGGAAATGGCGTATGGCAGTTATTTTGTGACTCAGCTCTGGACCTCACAGTTGTGGGTGCGGCTATTGGAATATTATTTTGGAATGTTTTTAGCATTTTTAAAATTTCAGAAAACTGGAAATGAAGTTTTTAATATGATCAAAAAGATGCAGTTATTGATGAATATGTCGATATAATGCGGAACTCCAAATGATATTACAATTATTGACACTTTCCTCATGTAATAGTACTTAATCACATTACTGGGTAGCGGCTATTGCTCTGGGCCTTTAATAGTGCAAATTATGTTGAAGAAACAACTGTTCAGGAATTGAAAGTATTGACAAAGGTCAGATGGAGGCTGCAAGAGCCTACAGGAATGCCTTATAAAAATGGCAATGAATGAAATTATAGTCGCCAAAAGCTCGTAAAAATATTTTTACCTGCTCTTGTGAATGAATTTATAAATTTGTTTAAAGAAACTCTATTGTAGTGGATATATCAGCGTTATGGATGTTACAATGAATCAGTAAAAAGTTTGCAGGCTGCTTTATTATAGTATAAAACCCATGTTACTTACAGGTATAGTTTACTATGTAAGTGAAAATTATTCTCGTTTATCGGGAAACGATTGGAGACGAAATTAAAGGAAAATGATTAGTTTTAATAAAAATGCAGAGAACCAGAAGGAATTGATGGAGCGAATGGCAAAAGGCAAAGAATGATAAAAATAGCGATTTAAAGAAAATACGGAAATTTAGGAAGTCCTAAAAAGGAATTAGTACAGTAATAAAAGAAGGAGAAGTAATTTCCATTAATAACCATCTGGAAGTGGAAAATCAACTTTTTTATGTTGTATAAATAGGTTTGAAGAGCCAACTTGGAGAAATTATAATAACACAAAAAATATTTTGAAACGTGGAGCAGATATAAACAAATTAGAGAGGAAATTGGAATGGTGTTTCAGCACTTTAATTCATATCCACATAAAACAGTACTAGAAAATATTACATTAGGTCCACCAGGGCTAAAAAATATCAAAAGCAGAGCCTGAAAAATTAGCAATGGGATGTTGAAAAGTAGGGCTTGGTTGATAAAAGAGAGTTCTATCCCAATAAATTATCTGGTATCAAACAAGGGTAAAGGATAGTGGGTGGCATAGCGATGAACTTAAAAATAATTTTGTTTGATGAGCCAACTCAGCACTTGATCCTGAAATGATAGAAGCGAAGTTAGAGAACTTGCACATGGCAGGAATGATAAATGATAGTGGTAATGCATGAATGATTTATAAAAATGTGGCTAATAGAGTGTTTTTTATGGATGGAGGATATTTGAGACAAGACCTCTGAATTATTTGAAAACTAAAACTGAAAGGGCAAAGGAATCTTTAGACAAAGTGTTAAATCACACTAGAAACGGTTTAATTAACAATAGAGAGGTAATACAACATGAAAAAGTTAATAATAGTTACAATGATAATTTTTGGAATTTTATCTTGTGGAAATAAGAATAGTGCTGATAAAGAAGCAAAAACTTGTGGTAGGAACAGATGGAGTATCTCGTTTGGGTATATTGAAAAGGGAGACTTTTGTTGATTTGATATTGATTTGATAAAACAAAATCGAAGGATTTGGGATATGAAATTGAAATGAAGGTTCAGCCGTTTGATGCTCTTATTCCATCATTAAAGGCTGGGAAAATTAGATGCGATTATCTCTGGAATGAGTGCAACTGAAGAACGTAAAAATCAGTTGATTTTTACAGATGAATATTACAAGTCAACACAAATGTTTCTTAAAAGAAGGGAAATAACCAACTCACTTCGAAGGAAAGTCTGGCTGGTAAAAATTGAGTTCAGTTAGAACAATTCAAGAGCTCAAAGCTAGAAAAATAAAAATGCAAATGTTGTGACAAATGATGCAACTGTTAATTTGATATTGGATTTGAAAAATGGGAAAACTGATGCAGTAATCTGAAAATATTGTTGCAAAAGGAATTTATTAAAAACCTGATATAGAAGTTTTTATGAAGAAAAATTGCCTCATGGTATGGCGATTGCTTTTAATAAGGAAAAATACAGAAATTATAAAGAAAATAAATGAAGACTTGAAAAAGTTAAAGGGAAACGGGAAATATGATGAATTAGTGAAAATATGGTTTGAAACAGGGAAAAATTAAAAATTAAAGAAAGTGAGGAAAAATATGATATTTTTAGTGTTGACATTGTTAATTTTTGAGTTATGTCATGTGGAAAAAGATAACGGAGATTAAGAGTTGGATTAAATGCGATTTTTGTTCTGTTTGAATATGTTGAAAAATGGTAAAAATAACAGGATTTGATGTTGATATGATTAATGAAATTGGGAAAAATCTTGGATATAAAATTGAAATTATAGATCAGTCGTTTGATGGGCTTATTCCATCATTAAAGGCAGGAAAAATTGATATTATTGTTTCTGGAATGAGTTCGACTGAACAAAAGATCAGTTGATTTTACAGATGATTATTTTTATTTCTAAAGAAACTCTATTTGAGAAGAAAAGGCGACAAATCAGTTACTCCAAATAGTTTGAGCGGTAAAAATTGAGTGCAATTAGACAATCAAGAAATTGAAGCCAGAACTATTAAAGGGCTACAGTTGTACTGAATGAAAGTACTGTAAATATAATTTTAGATTTAAAGGCAGGAAAAATTGATGCAATTATTTTTGGAAAAAGGCAGTTGCTACTGAATACATGAAGAAAAAACTGAAATGGAAATTTTTGATGAAAAACCTGCTTCAATTGGAATGGCAATGGCTATTGATAAAGGAAAAATCCAGAATTGATAAAACAAATTAATGCTGAATTGAAAAATGAGAGAAAATGGAAAATATGATGAATTAATTAAGAAATATGGTTTGGAAAATAGTCAAAAATAAGGTATTTGATTGAAAAAGAGGAGGAATAATTAGAAAAACCAACATTAGTTGCAGTTTCTTCAATGGTGGCAATGACTGTACCTCTAGCCTCTGAAAAAATAACTACTTGAAATGCGAAAGGATATAATCAGACCAAATGTGCGGATATACAGCACGATGTGAAGGATATTCCTACATTAGATACGCCAAATCCTGAAAAAACAGTGCCAGGAGCGGTTTCATCTAAAGATAATCCTGACTTAATAACAGTTGAATTGAATCAGAATAGGACAGGAACACAGATTTCCAAGGATTCTTCATCATCTCAAAAATTTGAAAATATGCAACAGAAACCTGAAGAACCATCAACGGTTTCTACAAAAATGCTGTTCAGCCAGAAACTTTTGAAATTCAAAAGGAGCCAATAAGCAATCCAGAAAGAGTGAAAATGTCGAGTTCAGAAATTATATCTTTAAGTTCAGATGAATTAAGTTTTCATAAAAATAGCATTGATCTGAAAAAGGAGGCTTATCCAATATTACGTGATGTAAAGGATTATATTGATGATTTTCTGTGTCAATCATTGATATACCGACACGAGCGGAATGGCTTTGCTATAACAAGCGACTTTCACGTAGAAGGGCTGAAGTTGTTAGTTCAAAATTAATAGAATTGGGACTTTCAAAGGATCGAGTAGTTGGAATAATAGGGACGTGGAGAAAATAATCCGGCTGAAAATAATGATACAGGTGAAGGAAGAGGAAAAATCGCCGAGTTGAATTTAGGTTTGCAAAAAGGACAAGGGTAAAACTGTCCTTCTTTTTATTTTTTTATATTAGACCCATTGATAATCATATAGATTAAAATTTGAAAAATAAATATCTTGAAACAAGGGAATCTTAGACCCTTGCAGAAATAAAAACTTAAATTATTGAACATGTCTATTGCTTGAACTTATCTTTGCTTTTAATTATTATTAGAACTTTTATTATCAGCAGTATCTCCAAAAATGTCCCTGAAAAATCCAACTTCCAATTCTTTTGAAAATACGTTTTTTAAAATAATCATCACTACAGGCCCAATTAAAAATCCGATTACCCCAAAAATTTTAAATCCTGAATACATTGAAATCAAGGTAATTAAAGGATGAACTCCTAGATTTTGACTTACTAATTTTGGTTCCATCATTTGTCTTACTGATAAAACAAACAAATAAATTATTATTAGGGCAACTCCTAACTTTATATCTGATAATGCAAAGGAAATCACTGCCCAGGGAATTAGGACTGTTCCTGCTCCTAAAATTGGTAATGCGTCAATTAAACAGATAATTATGGACATTAATAGGGGATAAGGCACATTTAATCCTAAAAATGACAATAAATTTAGACATATTAGAAGTTCAAAGAAACAAATTGTCATCAGAATAATTTGCGCCTTTGATATAGGAACCAAGAACTGTAAACATATCTGTTTTTATATTGAAAACTTTATCTAGCCAAGATTTTGGAAACTGATGCTCTAAAAACTACAATTTCATCTTTTGTCAAGGCTAATAAAAGAAAGTTGCTAAAATTGTAATACAGATATATAAAATAACAGTTGGGATTGATGTAATAAAATTGATTAAACCTTTTATAAAAGTTCCAAGTTTTGCAGAACCTGTGGAAATAAAAAGCATTTATCGTATCATTTACTTGCTTTTGTAAAGCCTGATGGAAATTTCCAACAGGCATAAACTTTTCCCATGCTGTCAGTCCAAAAGTTTTACAGCTATTTCACTGTACTGTTAAGATTTTGAGATAATTTATAAATTTCACTTATTAGTTTTAGTGATCCCCAGCCGATAATTCCAAAAAATATTAGTAAAAATGATACAATTGAAATTATCGTTGAAAGTTTTTGAAAGTTTCATTATTTGTAAAAATCGTGTAAAATGGTCGTAGTCATATTGAAAATAGCGCTATTGTAAATGGAAATAAAAATATCCCCAATCGAAAATAGCTAAAAATACGACTATTAAAATTAAGGCAATATACACGAGAAAATACAGTTTTTAAAGTCAAAATTTTTGTAATCTCTGCCATATTGTATCTTCCTTTTATTTTAATATAAAGCATAAAAATTAATTTAAAACAGAACTTAAAACTATAATATATTTGATTTATAAAAACAAGATTTTTAATAATTAATTTCAGATTATAATTATATTTTATAAAAAGTAAGATTTTTGTTTATTTTAAAATGAAATTTTAGTATTAGTTTTAAATAGTTCAATATAAAAATAATTTGGGTATATTATATAATAAATATGATAAATTGTAAATCCATAATTTTTAATTTTTACATTTATGTATATAAATTTGAGAACTGCTATTCAGATTTTTAGGAAGATTTATAAAGAATTGGCATATATATTGAATTGTGACTTAATTTATGATAATATATTAGATATAGATTACAGAATTATGAGGAGGAAATAATGTATAAAGTTTTTAGTTGGTGAATATATTGATGATGAAGGATTGCTAGGCTGCAAAAGGCCAGAGATGTGAAAAAGTTGATGTGAAAGTGGGAATTTCACGGGAAGAAATTTTGGAAATAATTCATGAATATGATGCTTTGATTGTGAGAAGCGTTATAAAAGTAGATAAGGAATTGCTGGATAAGGCTAAAAATCTGAAAATAGTAGGGCGTGCTGGAAACGGGACAGATAATATAAATATTCCAGAAGCGACTGCACATGGTGTAATTGTGGCGAATACTCCAGACAGTAACACGGTTTCAGCTTGTGAAATTGCGATTGGGCTTATGATTGCTTCTGCAAGAAATATTGTTGCGGCAACTAATTTTATTAAAAGTGGAAAATGGGAAAGAGAAATTTTTGTTGGAAATGAATTGTTTGAAAAAACATTGGGAATTATCGGACTTGGAAGAATTGGTGGATTGGTTGCTACAAGAATGAAGGCATTTGGAATGAAACTTGTTGCCTATGATCCGTATATTTCAGATGAAAGATTTAAGAGATACGGCTGTGAAAAGGCTAAAACGCTTGATGAGTTAATGGAAAAGGCGGATGTGATAACTATCCATACTCCTAAAACTAAGGAAACTTTGGATATGATAAACGCTGAAAATATTCACCAGTTAAAGGATGGGGTAAGACTTGTAAATGCAGCACGTGGAGGACTTTTAACGAAGAAGTTTGTGGCAGAAGGATTAAGAAATGGAAAAATCGCAAGTTTTGGATATGATGTACATGCTGTTGAACCACGTTCAGAATGTGTTTTATATGAATTTGACAATGTGGTTACAACTCCACACATTGGAGCAACAACTTATGAAGCACAGCGAAATGTTGGAACTCAGGTTGTAAAGCAGGTATTGAATGGACTTCGTGGAGAAATAGTTGAAACAAGCCTGTGAATTTGCTCTGCAATTGAAGAGAAGAATTTTTAATTGTAAAAACCACATATAAATCTAGCTGAAAAATTAGGAAAAATTTATTTCCAAATTGAAAAAACTCCAATTACAAATGTTTCCGTTAATTATTATGGAGAAATTGCAGAACAGGAAACAGCTCTTGTAGATTCAACTGCAATTAAAGGAATTTTAGAGCCTGTACTAAAGGGAAGAAGTAAATTACATTAATCAAAAGCCATTGGCTGAAAAAGAGGAATTAATATTTCAATAAATAAAAAGATCATAAATACAAAATTATCTTTTTCAGCAATAGAATTTGTAATAACAAATGAAGAAGGTAAAAATCTACGTTGTTGGAACAATCGGAATGAATAATGAAGAAAGAATAGGCATAAAAACTCATGATGTGGATATGGCAATTTCTGACAATATGATTTATTTAGGAATGAAGATGTCCCAGGAGTTATCGGAGTCTGTAGGAGCAACTTTAGGAAAAGAAAATATAAATATTCACAATGAACGCTGGTAGACGTGAAAAATAGGCAATTATGCTTTTTAACAGTAGACAGTGAGGTTGGAAGAAGAGCATTGAAGGCACTCACGAGAATTGAGTCAAATAAAAATGGGCTCATTACTTGGATTTGACAATATAGTATTTTTTGAAAGTTGATAATTAACAAATGGATGTAAGTAAGTATTTGAAGGAATTGGAAAAATTAATAAAGAAGGTAGATTTTTAAATTATTTGAAAATAATTTTTGACAGTATCAATAGTGTTGTTCTAAAAATAATTTATTTTTATAACAAATGCAGGTTTAATATTATTTTGAAATTTCTTTTGTAGAAAATGATAAATTTGGAAATAAATTTGTTTTTGATTTTGAAATTTTTATTTTCCAAAGCATCACTTTATTTTATTTGAATAGACAGACATTATTAATGGGAATAAAAATTATTCGACATTGAATATTTTTCAAAAGTTATACTAAATGCAAGATATTTAAACGGAGAACTTCTGTTTTTATACTATTTTGGTCTGCTATATATATTTATAAGAAAAAGAGCAAGGCATACAAGTATTATATTTGTATAATAGTTTTATATTTCTGTTTATTTGAAGATATATTTTCATACAGGATTTTCATTATTAGAATAAAATTATTGGATAGGTTTATTATTTATTTTTGTAAATATAATATTTTTACACTACATTTATTGATTTTGTAATTATTTCATTACTGTGTTGTATTTTTATGAAAATAATAAAAATTATAAAGTTATGTATTTATTATTAATATTTTGTTGTATTTTTAGATTGAGTCTTGCTGTAAGGCTATTCTTATAGAAATTATGATGATAAAAAGAAAGGAATAAAGATGGGTTTAAAATTTAAGGTAAAAGTGCCGGGGACATCGGCCAATATTGGTGTAGGTTATGATTGTTTAGAGTTGCATTGGATTATTTTTGAACTCGAAGTAGAAGAAAGCAATAAAATTGAATTTTTGGAAAATGGAAAGCTGTTTTCAATTCCGATTGAGGACAATTTAATTTTTGAAGCAATAAAATATACTGAAAAACATTTAGTAAAAATATTCCAAGCTATAAAGTAAATATTGTGAGAAATGATATTCCAATTTCACGTGGACTTGGAAGCAGCTCATCAGCTATCGTTGCTGGAATTTTGATTGCAACTAAATTTGCGGGAGATGTGCTGGATATTAACGAAGTAGCAAAACTTGCCGTAGAAATGGAAGGACATCCTGACAATGTAGTACCTGCGATTTTTGGAGGAATGGTGCTTACTGCACATGACAAGGAAAATCTTGTTTACAGTTCACTAATAAGTTCTGATGATTTATGCTTTTATGTAATGATTCCAAATTTTAAATTATCTACAGAAAAGCAAGAAGTGTTTTACCAAAAATGTATCTAGTTTCCGATGCAATAAATAATATCTCAAAACTAGGATTACTTGTAAATGCTTTTAACAAAGGAGAATACGACAACTTACGTTTCCTTTTAGGTGACAAAATCCACCAGCCTTACAGATTTGCATTAATAAACAATTCAGAAAAAATCTTTGAAGCATCTAAAAAACACGGCGCTTTGGGAGAATATATAAGCGGTGCAGGTCCAACTTTAATTTCTTTTGAATTACGATAATGATGAGTTTTAGAAAATATGAAAAAGGAACTTGCAGAATTATCAGATACTGGACTATCGAGAAGAAAAAAATAAATTTAAAGGGGTGCAGAAGTTTATTAGAAAACTATACAAACTTAGAATTTAATAAAATAAATATCCTGAGTCTGTTAATTTTTTCTTTGTTATTAGAAAAATAATATAAATTAATTCAAGGAGGATTATGGCTATAATTGTAAAAAGGTGAATTAGCAAAAATAAATAAAGGAATGTCATAAAGATTGGCTGAAAGATGTACTTATGCAGAAAAAGAATTTCGAAAAAGCAATCTTTCAAAAAGGCTGAAGAAGCCTTGAATAAAATATTTTCATCTATGAAGTAAAATTACTGGAAGTAGATTTGAAGAAAAGATACTAAATTACAAAAAGTTATTTTATAATTTTTCTAGCAAGGGGTCAAGACCCCTTGTCAATAAATAAATGTATATTCTGTTTTTAGTATAAGTCTAGTGTTAGTATCTTTTATTTAGGAGAATAAACTTTTGATAATAATTTTTAAAAAATTTTGAAAAATCAAAAATGTGGTACAATAAGTTTGTAGTAAAAATTCCTACCACTACTAAAAAAATTAAAAAAGCAGAGAAAAACCTATTCAAACCCAATAAACATGCACGTTAGGAGTTACGGAAAATGCCAAAAAAACAGCAAAAAATGATAAAAATCAAGCAAAAAAATACGATTTTAATGTCTGAAAAAATCTCTGTAACACTGATAAATAAAGGACTTTTCCAAAAGTACGGGTTAAAGTGAGTTATCCATTAAAACAAGGATTGAACGGCGTGCTCAAGTTTCCCGTTTAGACGTGCATTTTCAAATGTTAAAGTGAGTTATCCATTAAAAACAAGGATTGAACTAGGTTTAATTTTTCTTATCAAATCCTGAGGGTTTTCGTTAAAGTGTTATCCATTAAAACAAGGATTGAAACACATTTTTCATCGGGTTTTACTTTTTCAACAACTTTCAAAGTTAAAGTAAGTTATCCATTAAAAACAAGGATTGAAACGATATTTTATTTGGGAATCTGTTCCATCAAAAACTGTGTTAAAGTAAGTTATCCATTAAAAACAAGGTTTAAAAACAACAACTTTTCTATAAGGTTGTTTTTGTTATATAGGGGTTGAAAAAGTAAAATATGTTATTATAATTATAGGAAAATACTTTAGGTAGAGAGTGGGTTAGCCCACCTTTAGTTTTAGATATGAGGTGTAATTTTATGGAACAGATTTTAAATGAGTTTGAGAAGAAAATTCGAATCGCATTTAAAGGAAATGAATCTGGAGTTGGCAGATTTGGAATATGTGAGGGATGGGGGATATAATTATTTGAGAGTGTATGTGGAGAAAATGGATGGGACCACAACGCTGATGATTGTGCATTGATTTTAGCCGTGAGATTGACGGGATTGCGGATGAACTGATTGAAGAGAAGTTTTTTCTGGAGGTTTCGACGCCTGGGGTTGAGCGTAGATTGAGAAAGCCTAAGGATTTTGTGAGATTTTCGGGAGAGAGAATTAACGTTCAGGCTAAGAGTAATATTGAAGGGGCAAAGAAATTTATAGGAAAATTGGAAAAATTTGAAGATGATACGATTTTTCTTTTGGATGATAAATTGGGGAAAATAGTGGAAATACCTACTTTCTAAATTAAAAAGGCAAATTTAATATATGAATTACCAAATGGCATATTAAATAGTGAGGAGGAATGATGAAAGGGGACGAGATCAAAAATATTTTTGGAAGCACTTGATGAACTTGAAAAGGAAAAGGGAATTTTTAAAGGAAGAATTGCTGGAAACAATAGAAACTGCATTGCTTTGTGCTTATAAGAAAAATTATGGTGAAAGGATAATGTAAAAAGTAACTATAAATAGAAATAGCTGAGATGTGAAGGTTTATTCACAAAGACCGATTGTGGAAAATGTAGAAAATCCTGAAGAGGAAATTAGTCTGGAAGATGCACTCGTGAAAAACGTGCTAGCTTTGGGAGATATTCTGGATTTTGAAATTAATGCGGAAAGTTTTAAGAGAAATGCGATTCAGAATGCAAAGCAGATTGTTGTGCAAAAAAGGTTAGAGAGTGTGAAAAAGAAATATTTTTAATAAATTTAAGGAAATTGAAAAATTCAATTGTGTCTGCAAATGTTAGAAAGACAGATGAAAAAGGGGAATTTATACGTTGATATAAATGGATTCTGAAGCGATTGTGCCGCAAAAGGAATTGTCGCCAACGGATAAATTTGTGCAAGGGGACAGAATTAAGATATTTATTGGAGAAGTTGAGGAGGCAACTAAGTTTACAAAAAACTTTGTTTTCGTAGAAAATCTGAAGAATTGCTGCGTGGGCTATTGGAACTTGAAGTGCCTGAAATTTATGAAGGTATACTGAGATTAAGAATATTGCAAGCGTGGAAGCCGTTCTAAAGTGGCAGTTTATTCAGATGATAAGAATTTGGATGTAAAGGGTGCCTGCATTGGGCGAAATGGTATGAGAATTCAAACTATTATTGATGAACTGCAAGGGGAAAAGATTGATATTGTGCTTTGGAATGAAGATGTTAAGGAATTTGTAAAAAATGCTTTAAATCCAGCGCAAGTTTTTGTCTGTAGAAGTTGTTGAGGAAGGCGAAAGATAATCTGAAAGTTGCAAAAGTAGTTGTTGCAGAAAATCAGTTGTCGCTTGCGATTGGTAAAAAAGGACAAAATTCAAGACTTGCAGCAAGATTGTGCGGTGTAAAGATTGACATTCATACAAAATCAGATGAAGTGGCTGAAAGTGATGAAGATGAACTTGAAGAAGGAAGTGCATTTCAAGATACTTTAGATGAAAGGGAAAATGCTGAAAAGAATAGCGACTCATTTGAAGTTGAAGAAAGTGCATTTGGCAGGACTTCATGAAGATAAGGAATAGAAATGGGACAATTAGACGCTGTAAAAAGTGAAATGCTATGATTAGGAAATTAAGTTTTTGTTAGAAAATTGAAAATAAAAAGATTAAAAATTTCGTTAATGACTTTTACAAGTGGTTAAAATTGTATCGAACAAGGAGGTAATTGGAAAGTTTGGATACAGTTGATGAAAAATTAGAAAATAAAGAAAAAAGCAAGCCTGAAAGAATGTGTGTCTAAGGCAGAAGGAAGGGTGAAAATCTGAATTTTTAGAATTTCTGAGCAGAATGGAAAATACATTTTTGACAGGGAAATGAAAGTGCAGGGCAAGAGGGTTTTATGTTTGTAAACTAATGAATGTGTTGAAAGGCTTTCAAAAAATAAGAAGCATAACATTGAAATTGAGCAATGGTAAAAATGTTGGAGCAAATAAAAGTGATATAATTGATATTTTAAAGCCGATGAAAAATTTGAATATTTTGTTTTTGGGATTGATGAAACGATTGATGGAGTGAAAAGGAAAAGTGAAACTTTGATAATTCCTCGACATAAAGGCGAAATATATTGAAGAATTTGGAAAAATTGAAGGAAAATTTTGAATTTTGAGATTATATTTGTTGAAAAAAGAGGAATTGATAAGGCTCAAGAGATGTCAATGTTGTTTGTATTTTTAATAAAAAGGTAATAAAGGAATATTGAGCAAAGTGGAGGTGACGAATGGATGAAAGTACATGAATTAGCAAAGGAAAAATGGTTTTACGGCATCTAAGTTTATGGAGGAAACTGAAAAATTTGAATTGATAAAAACATCACATGAATGTGCTATGGCGGAAGAAGTTGACTTGATAAGGAAAAACTTCAGAAGGGTGTTCAGAATCAAAAGTCAAAGTGATGGCAGTAAAACTGAAAATCTGAATAGAAATGAAGAAAAACAGCAAAAATTTGCTGCAAAAAGAAAAAGGACCATTCAGATAGTCAAAAACAGTAATGCTGAACATAGTAAAAATTAATAATGAAAATAAAAATATTAATGAAAAATTACGAAAAATTTAAACAACCATTGGAAAATATTAAACCAAATGCAGAAAAATCAGAGGCATTAATAAAGGTAATCTGAATAATATAAAAATTTAGATAATAATAAAATCAAAAATTTGAAAAATCAAATAGATTAGATAAAACGAAAATAAAAAGAAATGGAGACGAAAGTTAATTTGAGTAATCAGAATAATAAGCAAATGAAATAAATAAAGATAAGCAAAAATTATCAAAATAGAGATAAACTGTGACAATAGGGAAAACGGAACGAGAAACTTCCAAAATAGAGACAATCGAAATAAAGATGGATTTAAGGGAAGGAAGAGAAAATAACTTTAGAAGAGATAATAAAAGTTTTAATAAAGATGGAAGAATCAGTCGAGAGATAATCGAGACAGCAGAGGTTTCCAAAAACGTGATAATAGGGATAACTGTGACAATAGAGAAAACGGGCCAAGAAACTTCCAAAAATAGAGACAATCGAAATAAAGATGGATTTAAGCGAGAAGGAAAGAGAAAATAACTTTAGAAAAGATAATAGAAATTTTAACAGGGATGGAAGTAATCAGTCGAGAGATAATCGAGATAATAGAGGTTTCAAAACAGAGATAACTGTGACAATAGAGAAAAACTGGACCAAGAAACTTTAGGGATAGACAGGATAATAGAGGATTTTCCGGATAGAGGCGGATTTAATAGAGAGAGATGACTTCAGAAAGATAATAGAAATAACTTTCTGGCGGAAGAAAAAGATGTGCAAACTGAAATTCCAGCGGCAACAGTTGCTGAAAAGGGAGCTGGTGAAAAGGAAAAGGAAAATTTTGGAAAAGAAAAATACGAAAAGAATAGGAAGAGACAGGAACAGTATGAAAAAGAACTTCGTTCTGATTTTAGAAAGGATGACAAAAGAAGAAAAATAAAAACATGAAAAAGTTGGTCATGATGAAATTATCAGAATTGAAGGAGAGAGATAGGAATGATAACAATTGGAGATGAAATTGTTATTAAAGATCTGGCTGAAAAACTGGGAATTAACTGTTTTGACATAATTAAAAAGTTCTTTATGGAAGGAAAATTGCTTACGGCAAATGCAATTTGTCTTTTGAAGAGGCTGGAAGAAGTGGCGCTTGACTCATGAAGTAATCGTGAAAAGGAAGAAGTCGAAGAAGTCAGTTATGGTGAAAAATATCATCTTGAACAGGAAGATAAGGAAGATGAGCTCTTTATTACAAGAGCACCTGTTATTACAATTATGGGGGCACGTTGACCATGGTAAGACTTTCGTTACTTGATGCGCTTAGACATACAAATGTAATTGGTGATGTAGCTTTGGAGGAATTACACAAAAATTGCGCTCACCAAGCAAACTGAAGGACAAAGAATTACGTTTATTGATACCCAGGACATGAGGCGTTTACTGGAAAATGAGGGCTCGTGGAGCCCTAATATTACGGATATTTCTATTTTGATTGTGGCGGCTGATGATGGAGTAAAACCTCAAACTGTAGAAGCTATTTCGCATGCTAAGGAAGCTGGAGTTCCAATAATTGTTGCAATTAATAAAATTGATAAGCCAGGGGCTGATCCGATGAAAGTTAGAACGGAATTGACTGAATATGGACCAATGGCGCCTGACTGGGGTGGAAATACAGAATTTGTTGAAATTTCTCATTAATTTGGAAGAACTTTGAAACAATATTGATTACTGCAGAACTTGAAGAATTGAAGGCTAATCCTAATAAACGCCCTCAAAAGCGTTGTTGTAGAATCAAGACTGGATCCCAAAATGGGGGCAGTTGCCGATGTGCTTGTACAGGAAGGAACGCTTAAAATTGGAGATGTGTTTGTAGCTGGAGAATCTCATGGTAGAGTTCGTTCTATGCTTGATGACAGAGGTAAAAAGATAAATAAGGCAATTATTTCACAACCTGTGGAAATTACAGGATTTAACTGCTGAGCCAAATGCAGGAGATATTCTGTATGGTGTAGAAAGCGATAAACAGGCTAAGAAAATTGTAGAAGACTTTATTAGAGAAAGAAAAGTAAATGAACAAAACAAGAAAAAACATATTTCACTGGAAAGTTTATCACAGGAATTGGAAGAACAAGAATTAAAAGAATTGAAATGTATTATAAGAGCTGATTCTAAAGCGTCTGTTGAAGCTACTGAGGGAATCGCTTGAAAAACTCCACGGAAAAAGTTGTTGTTAATGTAATTCAAGGAAGTGCTGGAGCGGTAACTGAAGGAGACGTAAAACTTGCAGAAGCATCGAATGCAATTATAATAGCATTTAACGTACGTCCAACAACACCTGCTAGAATTATTGCTGAAAAGACTGGAGTAGAAATTAGAAACTACAACGCACTTACCATGCAACTGAAGAAATTGGAAAAAGGATGACAGGGAATGCTTGATCCTGAGTTTAAGGAAGTTTACTTTGGAAGAATTGAAGTTAAGCAAGTATTTAAGGTATCAAATGTTGGAAATGTCGCTGGAGCCGCTGTTGTTGACGGAAAAGTTACAAAAGATTCTAAAATCCGTGCAATCTCGTGATGGAATTATTATTTTGATGGGGAATTAGGTTCGCTGAAACGGTTTAAAGATGACGTAAAAAGAAGTTGTAATGGGACAAGAATGTGAATTGGCATCCAGGACTTTAATGATATTAAGGCTGGGGATATTATTGAATCATACATTATGGAAGAAATCCCAAGATAACGAAAAATAGGTGATAATTTTATGAATGATAGAAGAAAAAGGACTGGAAAAGGAAATTTCAAGAATTGTTGGAATGACGCTTTGACAGAAATAAAAATGAAAAATAAGAAATCTTGTTACACACACAAGCAGAGCTCTTATCAAAGGATGGAAGATATCTTGATTTGACATTTTCAATACTTGATTTGAATGATAATGTGAATAAAGAAAAATCGCTGAAGATTTGAACAAGTTAAAGGGATTTTAGATTGGGTCGCACTAACAGTCAGATTTGTTCCAGAAGTGAGAATTCATTTGGACGACAGTGTTGAATATGGTGTGAAGATACTCAATATTAAGTGAAATAAAAAGAAAAATAGTGATACTGAATAAACGAAGATGCAAAAATGGCTTTTAAAATCAGGATTTCTAAAAAGTAATTGAATAGATATGTTCAATAGCATAAGTTTTTATCTATACAATGGGATTATTTGTTTTATTAAATTCTAAACTTGTATAGAATTCATTATTGAATATAAAAATTTTGATTTTAAGGTGTTTGACTATACAAAAAGGAAGGATTAATCTTGTAATGAAATGGGAATTAAAAAGTTTTATGATAAAAATTATTTGGTATCAAAAGTTCTGAATTTGCAGAGAGCAAATTAATTTCAAGGCTTCTTTTAAAATCGGGGAATTAACACGAAGGAAAAAGTGCAGAAATTTTTAACTCAGATAAAAGGACATTCATAACCCATTTTTGTTTGAAGATATGGAAAATGTCGCCAAGAGAATCCAAAAAGCGGGTAAAAATAAAGAGAAAAATTATAATTTACGGGGACTATGACGTTGACGGAATTTCTGGGGTGGCATATTTGGTAATAATGCTAAGAAGACTGGGGCTGAATGGATTATTACATCTCGAATCGGGTTCATAAGGGAACTGGGATAAATAAGCATGTTCTGTCATTTTTGAAAAATGGGATGCAAAAATTGTTTATAACGGTTGATACATCTATAACAATCTTGAGGAAATGATGCTTTTGAAAGATAGAGGGATTGATATAATTATAACGGATCACAGAAAAAACAGGCATTTCTGAAAATGAGGAAAAAATCTGGAGTTCTACGATAAATCCAAAAGCAGTAAAAATTATCCAACAAATTTTTATCCGGCTCTGAGTAGAGATGAAACTTGCAGATGCAGCTTTATGTGTCTTATGGCAAATAAAAAGATATTGTATGATTATTTGGATATTATAATGATTGGGACAGTTGCAGATGTTGTGCTGATGACTGATGAAAATAGATTTACTCATAAAAAGGGTTAAATAATCTACGAAAATAAAAAGGTTTAAAGTATATTATTAACTATTTGAAGATAAACCCGAAAAATATAACGACTAGCGATATTGATTTTTGTAGCACCACTTTAATGCGCTTGGGAGAATTGATAATTCAAAAATTGTTGTAAATTTCTTTATTCAAGAGGATGATTTTAAACTTTTTCTCAATAATTGAAGAAATGAAGTGCGAATAAAAATCAGGCGTTATTTGGAAAATGAGATTTATAACGAGTCTGGAGTGAAAAATACACGCCTGAACGCCCAAAGTATATTTTTATGAAAAGCAGAAATGGCATTCTGGAGTAATTGGTGTTGTATGTTCAAGAATTTCCATAAAATATAATATTCCAGTAATTTGGTTTCAATAAAAATGGATATGGAAAGGCATCTTTGCAGAAGCATTGAAGGAATTAATATTTTTGATATTTTAAAAAGTGTTTCAGATAAAAGTTTGGAGCGGTTTGAGGGCATGATTTAGGGGCAGGATTTCGTATCTGAAAAATATTAGTGAAATAGAAAGGCATTTATGAACAGTTTCTGCCAGAAAAATAGAGAAAATGTTCAAAAAGTGCTTTTATATTGATGCTTTGGCTGAATATTGAAAAATTTGAATAAGAGAAGACTTCATGATATAAATAGGCTTTTCACCGTTTGGGCTGGATAATCAAGAGCCTAACTTTATGGATGCTGATGTGAGTTTTTGACTTTAACAAAAGTTTGGGATAAATAATCGGCATTTTAAGGATTTGTTAAAAATAACTGTATTATATCGGTAATTGGATACACTTTAGACATAAATTAAAAACAAATAATTTTTATAAGAAAAAGTTTAAAATAGTTTATACTCGATATTTAAGTCTGTTCATTCAGATTTGTTTATCGAGTTGAAAATAAAGGATTTTAAATAATTAAATTAATTAATATAAATTATATATAACAAAAATTTTAGGAGGAATTAAAGAAATGGCAGTAAAAATTAAATGAAACAACTTATGAAGTATCAGCAGTTAGGGAAGGAGAAGAATTAAAGCACTTAAAAAGATCACGTTTTTAGTACATTTTAAAGATGCAAAAGTTGACGGATTCCGTCTCCAGGACATGTACCGCAAAAGTTATTGAAAAGTAACTCAAAAAGGAAATTGAAGGGGAAATCCCTAAATCATATTATTTCTGATGAATATAGAAAAGCAGTTGCAGAAAAATGAATTAAAAACCAATTGCTGATATTAAACTTGAAAAAATATGAAAATAATGATGATAAAGTGAAGTTGTATTTACAATCCCTGTATTACCTGCATTTGAATTAGGACAATATAAAGGTGTGGAAGTAGAAAAGAAATGTGGAAGTTACAGATGAAACTGTAAATGAAGAAATTGAAAGATTAAGAGAAAGCGCTCAAAATTAAAAGAAATTGCAGAAGATGAAGAAGTTTAAAAATGATGATGTTGTAAACATTAACTTTGAAGGATTTATAGATGGGGAAGCCTTTGATGGAGGAAAAGCTGAAGGATATGACTTGACATTAGGTTCTCACAGCCTTTTATTGACACTTTTGAAGATCAAATTGCAGGACACAAAAAAAGGGGATGAATTTGATGTAAACGTTACTTTCCCTGAAAAATTATGGAGCCTGCAAAACTTGTCTGGAAAAACCAGCTTTTATTTAAAGTAAAAAGTAAACTCAATTAAGAGAAAAGAAGAAGTCTGAATTAAAATGATGACTTGGCAAAAGAATTAGGATTTGACTCTGTTGAAGATATGAAAAATAAAACTAGAGAAAATATTACAAAAGAGAAGAAACAAGAGCAGAAAATGAATTTAAGAACAAAGTTGTAGATGCTGTAGTAAGTGCAACAGAAGTTGAAATTCCAGAAGCATTAGTTCAAAGGGAAATTGACTATCAAATCAACAGATTTGCGCAACAATTGCAAATGCAGGGATTAACTTGAATCAATATTTCCAAATGACTGGACAAACAATGGATTCAATGAGGGAAAATGCAAAGGAAAATGCTGAAAAAGCTGTGAAAACAGAATTAGTACTGGCTGAAATTGCAAAAGCTGAAGAAATTAAAGCAACTGATGAAGAAGTAGCAAAAGAAATCGAAACTTTAGCTGCAATGTATGGACTTGAAAAGGATGCATTAATTGCTGATGTAAGAAAAAAATGGGAAATTATGAAAGATTCATTGATGAAACAAATTATAGATTAGTAAATCAAAAACAATTGATTTATTAGTAAATGAAGCAAAAGTTAAATAGTAATTTTTGAAAAATTGTAAATTAAAAAGAATATTTTGATTTTAGAAGAATTTTGTGATAAAATAGTTTATTGCGAAATTCTTTTTCTATATTTAATAGTAATAAAAATGAGAAAGAATAAAAACAATAAAATGAAAGAAAAAAATTGACAGAAAGAGGAGGAAATAATATGTCAGTATATAGTCCAGTAGTTATTGAAAAATGATGGACGGGGGAAAGAAGTTTATGATATTTATTCAAGACTTTTGAAGGATAGAATAATTTTTGTAAGCGGAGAAGTTGAAGATGGGATGGCAAATGCGATTGTTGCACGCCTGCTGTTCCTGGATGCGCAGGATAATGAAAAGGATATTGTTATGTATATAACAGCCCAGGTGGAGTAATTACGCCTGGACTCTGCGATTTGCGATACAATGCGTCATATTAAAGCGTGATGTTTCTACAGTTTGTGTAGGTCAAGCAGCAAGTATGGGAGCAGTATTGCTAGCGGCTGGAGCAAAAGGAAAAAGATATTCGTTGCCAAATTCAAGAATAATGATTCATCAGCCATTAGGTGGTGCAAGAGGGCAAGCGACAGATATTCAGATTCAAGCAAAAAGAAATTGAGAGAATGAAGGAAATTACAAGTAAAATTTTTATCAGAAGCAACTGGAAAAATCAGTAGAAGAAATTTATGCAGATACTGAAAGAGATAATTTTATGTCACCAGAAGAAGCTTTTGTAAATTATGGATTAATTGATAAGATATTGTAATTATTTATGATTTAAATTGTAGAAAAAATGAGGTGAAAAATATTGGCAAAGAAAAAAAATTACTGTTCATTTTGTGGAAGAGAAGAAGATGAAGTGGAAAGATTGGTACAGAGTCCAGAAGAGGATGATGTATTTATTTGTAATGAGTGTATAGAAGACAGTGCGGAGTTATTGGACAGTTTTAGAGAATATGATAAAAATGAGCAGAATAGGGAAATTACGTTGTTAAAGCCTAAGGAAATAAAGGCTAAACTTGATGAATATATTATCGGACAGGAACAGCCTAAAAAAGTTTTATCTGTGGCGGTTTATAATCATTTTAAGAGAATAACGCATAAACAGCAGAAAAAAACAGATGATGATGTGGAGCTTCAAAAATCTAATGTGCTATTGGTAGGGCCTACTGGAAGTGGGAAAACTTTGCTTGCACAGACATTAGCGAAAACATTGAATGTACCTTTGGCGATTGCAGATGCGACAACGTTGACAGAAGCTGGATATGTTGGAGATGACGTGGAAAATGTGCTTTTGAAGTTGATAAAGGCTGCAGATTATGACATTGAAACGGCAGAACATGGGATTATTTATATTGATGAAATTGATAAAATTGCGAGAAAGTCAGAAAATATGTCAATTACACGGGATGTTTCTGGAGAAGGAGTTCAGCAGGCATTACTTAAAATTATCGAAGGGACTGTTGCAAGTGTGCCGCCTCAAGGTGGGAGAAAACATCCAAATCAGGAAATGATTGAAATTAATACGAAGGATATTTTATTTATCGTTGGTGGAGCATTTGAAGGACTGGAAGCGAAAGTTAAGGATAGAGTTAATGAAAAAAGGGTTGGATTTGGGCTGGAAACAAATAAGACTAAATTAGATGACTTGACTTTGTTTGAAAATGTATTGCCTGAAGATTTGATAAAATTTGGGTTAATTCCAGAGTTAATTGGGCGGCTGCCTGTAATTACAGCGCTTCATGGGCTTGATGAAGAGGCTATGATAAAAATATTGACAGAGCCTAAAAATTCGCTTGTTAAACAATATAAAAAATATTTTGAGATGGAAAATGTGGATTTGGAATTTGATAAGGATGCGATTGTTGAGATTGCACAGACTGGCACTTAAGAGAAAAAAATAGGAGCCTAGAGGGCTTCGTTCAATTATTGAAAGCGTTATGACTGACTTGATGTATGAAATTCCATCAAAAAGACAATGTTAAGAAAGTAATAATTACGAAGGAAAGCTTTGTTACAGATAAGGATAAAGTAATTGTTGAATAGTAAAAATTATTTAAATTATTTAAAAAATATACAGGAAAACATAAATTATTGAATGTGAATTGTATTTATTATAATTTAAAAAGAAATCTAGATTTAGTATAAAAATATGAAAGGAGAAATTATGCAAAAATAAAACCGTTTATAGCTACAAGAGAATTAGTTGTATTTCCAGGCGTTGTAACTCCGATTTTTATCGAAGGCAGTCAAGCTTTGAAAAAGTCTTGAAGAAGCAGTTGCAAGATTTGATAATAGCTTGATTCTTACATCGCAAAAGGATGCGAATATAGAAGAGCTGAAATTTCCAGAAGATGTTTATGAAACTGGAGTTTTAGTTCACATTATACAAAACAGTAAAAATGCCAAATGGAAATGTAAAAGTGTTGGTTGAAGTCTAAGCATAGAGTTCTTATCAATCAGTTTTCAAAAAGATGAAAATGGCGTTATTTATGCTGAATATGAAGAAATCTTTTTCAAAGCCAATTGATGAAAGTAAAGTCTGAGGCTTTGAAGCGTAAAGTTATTGATGAATTTTTCAAAATATGCAAAGAAAACTAATAAAGTGCTGCCAGATATTATTTATAATATAAAGGAAAATTAGCAGCATTGACAAAGTTTTTTTGATTTGATCTGCACTAATCTTATGATTGCGACAGATGTGAAAGCAAGGGCTGTTTGAAACGCTGGATGTGGGAAGAGAGAGCTCTATAAGATTTTAAGCATACTTGAAAGAGAAATTGAAATTTTTATGCTTGAACGTGAAATTGAAAAATCGTGTGAAGGAACAGATGGCAGAAGTTCAGAAAAACTATTATTTACGTGAAAAAAATTAAGGTAATGCGTGAAGAAATGGGAGAAGGAACGGATTCTGATGAGGAATTGAAGAACTTGATCAAAGAGTAAAGGATGCTAAAAATTCTCAGGATTTGAAGGATAAATTGGTGAAAAGAGCTTTTCAAGAATGAAGAAAAAATGCTCTGATTTTTTTTCTGCAGAATCTTCAGTAATTAGAACATATATTGAAACTGTGCTTGAATTACCTTGGGAAGTTTCTACTAACGATGAAATTGATATAAAAAAAGCTTTGAAAAAATTCTGAAACGAAGATCATTACGGATTGAAGAAGTAAAAGAAAGAATTTTAGAATTTTTGGCAATAAAAATTAAACAATACATTAAAAGGTTCGATTATCTGCCTTGTAGGGCCTCCAGGTGTGGGTAAAACATCACTTGCACATTCGGTAGCCCGTGCAATGAACAGAAAATTTACAAGAATTTCGCTTGGTGGAGTAAGAGATGAGGCTGAAATTCGTGGACATAGAAGAACTTATGTAGGAGCAATGCCAGGAAGAATCATAAACTCATTGAAACAGGTTGGAGTGAATAACCCTGTAATGCTGTTTGATGAAATTGATAAAATGGCTTCTGACTTTAGAGGAGATCCTGCTTCAGCAATGCTGGAAATATTAGATCCTGCACAAAATAACTCATTTGAAGACCATTACATTGATCATACTTTTGACTTGTCAAATGTATTTTTCATTTGTACAGCAAATGATTTGGGTGGAATTCCAGGACCGCTTCGTGACAGAATGGAAATTATTTCAATCGAATCATACACAGAATTTGAAAAATTAAATATCGCTAAAAAATATTTAATTCCTCAAACACAGGAAGAAAAATGGATTAAAAGAGTTTAAAATTTCATTTTCTGATAAAAGCAGTTATGAAAAATTATAAATGAGTATACAAGAGAAGTCTGGAGTTAGAAATTTACGAAGAGAAATTGGTAAATTATTTAGAAAAATAGCAAAGGAAATACTTTTATCAAAATCTGACAGCAAGAAAATCTCTGTTTCTGAAGCAAAAGTCAAGAAATATTTGGGAAATGCCAAATTCAGAATTGATAAAATTAAAGAAAAAGAAGGTAAAATCGGTGTTGTAAATGGACTTGCATGGACAGCGGTTGGAGGAACAACTCTGGAAGTGCAGGCGGTAAAAATGGAAGGGAAAGGTGTGCTGCAGCTTACTGGGAAACTGGGAGATGTAATGAAGGAATCAGCTAGAGTGGCATATTCTTATGTACGGCACATAAAAAATGAACTTGGAATAAAAGAAAAGTTTAATGAAACAACAGATGTTCATTTACATTTTCCTGAAGGAGCAGTGCCGAAAGACGGACCATCAGCAGGAATTACAATTACAACGGCAATAATTTCAGTATTGACTAATAAGGAAGTTAGACAAGATGTGGCAATGACTGGGGAAATTACGATTACTGGAGAGGTTCTGGCAGTTGGCGGAATTAAGGAAAAAGGTAATCGAGTCTCATAGAGTTGGAATAAGAGATGTTGTGCTTCCTTTTGATAATAAAGTTGATACAGAGGAACTTCCAAAGGAAATTGCAGACCAGATGAAATTTTTATTTTGCAAAAACTTATGATGATGTGAAAAAGATTGTTTTGTAAGAGAAGAAAGCAAAAAGGAGGAAAAAGAAAATAAATTAAAAAAAAATTACTTTTTATGATAATGGATTAGTTAGTGACAAAAACAAGTTTTAACTTAGGATTTTCTCTTCCAATTTTTGCTATAAATTTTACTTAGCTGGCCCAAATTTCAATAACTGGCTATCTTTGAAGATCTCCATAGAGATAAAATAGACTTATCCTTGTAATCAATAAATTTATAATCATTATGATGCCGCCACTCATTATACTTTTATTGTTAAACTAAATTTTGACATCTATTTATACTCAACAGAATCTAGCAATATTCTCTTTAGAACCCCTGCCAAGATATTTTGCATAAGTACAGGGCAATTGAATTTGCTTAATTTATCTTTCAATATCAATCCATATTATTTGGGAATAACAACTCAATTTATCACGAATTTTCCCATTTATCTTTATTTTCCTTTCTTTCAATTCTTCTGACTTACATTTGTAATGCTGCAAAAATTCCTTTTAATCCAAATAATGGTGCAACAAAGTGATAGAATGTTTGAAACTGTTAATTTTGTATTAAAAATTGAAGATTAGTAGAAAAAATATTAAACAGTAATTGAAACTCATTGTCCATTCAGTTTAGAAAAAGGATTGATATTATTGTCATCCATTCCAAACATCGGAAGCTTCTGTTGTAATGAGAAGATGGGAAATAAACGTTGATTAATTTAATAACTGCCAAAAATGAAAAATTTCGAATAATCTTGTTTCATCCAAGTGAAATAAAATAATCATAAAAACTAATTATAAAAAATTTTCGCTTATATAAATTCTATAATCTCCACTAATTAGGACAGAACAAGCATTATTTCAATAATATGTATTGTAAATCTGTTTTTATCCAACTTTTGAATATCAATATAATCCATAAAAATTGAACTTAATAAAATCATTTTTATTATTTGATACATTTTGTTTCTCCTTTCATAAGAAAAAGTGCATTATATAAGTTAAAATAATACACTTCACTTACAAAAAAATTCAAAAAAACTACATATTAAAATATTTACAGAACGGCTGTGAGAATACAATCGCACTTACCGTAGCTTCTGGGTACATCATAAACTCTTCTGTTAGTGAAATTCCGTATCTTTCTGGTTTTAATAAATTAAATAGTTTTCTTTGGTCACTCAAATCAGGGCAGGCTGGATAACCAAAAGAATAACGGTTTCCTTGATATTGAGCATTCAATATTTCGTTTATGCTAATGTCTTTGTCAATAATTCCTACGTCTTGACGCATCATTTTGTGAATATATTCAGATGTTGCTTCGGCAAGCTCCAGTCCAATAGAATTTACAATATGCCCTCTGTAAAATTCGCCTTTTTCCTTTAATTCATTGGAAACAAGTCTTGATTTTTTTCTCCAGCAGTTGCGATAAAAAAATCCGATGTAGTCGATTCCTTCTGGACTTACATAATCATTTAGTGATAAATATTGTCCATATTTTTTTGTCTTGGAAAAATCAAAAAGTTTCCAAAACTGTTGACAAATCATCTGATAGAATTTCAATTTTAAAGTCATCTTTTTCTTTTTCCAGCTTTTTCTACGTGCAGGGAAAAATTTATAAATAGCCTTTATATCAAAGTATTCATCGCCATTTTCGACAATGTCTAAAAATTTCATTGTATAGTTTTATTGTTCTAGGATCTTGTTTTTTTCAATCAAATTATTTACAATCCATTTCATTCCAAGATGTTTTCCAATAAGCATTTGCAAGTTTACAAATGGAAATACATCCTTTGCCTTTTATATTTGTTAAAAATTTGCTTATTCAAAGTTTGCGGCTTTGTAAAATTTTTTTTCAAAGTTATATTTCGGCAGTTCAACTTTTGAAAAGTCGAATGTTCCATCAGCATCTTTAATATCACTTACTGTCGGTTTAACCTTCAGCCTGTTCAAGTTTTTTTCGCATCTTTAATTGTTACTAATTTCTACGTTTTTGCAAGTGTTCCTAAATTCTTCAAATTTTTTTCTCATCAATCATTTTATTTAAATCAGAAAGTGCAGTCATTGCATCTCTTGAGTAAATTACAATATTATTTTTTTATAGGCAGGCTCAATTTTGTTTACAGTAAATTTTTTTCTGTAAGTGCAGCACCTCCCACGAATATCGGAATATCAATTCCAGCTTCACGTAGAACTTCCATAGTATTTACCATTTCTGTGGCAGATTTTTACAAGAAGTCCAGAAAGTCCGAGAAAAATCAGCCTTTTATGTTCAATAATTGCTTCACGGATTTTTTTCTGCAGAAGCATTGATTCCAAGGTCAATTACTTCACAACCGTTATTTCCAATAATTATTCCAACCAGATTTTTTTCCAATGTCGTGGACATCCCTTTTACAGTTGCCATAACTACTTTTTCCTTTACAGATGACTCATCTTTTTTTCATAAATTGTTCCAGATGTGAAACAGAAGCCTTCATAACTTCAGCACTTTGCAGAACTTCAGCAACGATTAAGTCATTGTTGTTAAATAATCTTCCAACTTCATCCATTCCAGTCATTAAAGGCCCGTTTATAATCTCAATTGGTGAATATTTTTTTCAATAGTTCATCCAGTAAAATTGTCAAGTCCTTTTTACTTCCTTTCTACAAACCAAGTTTGCAACTTTTTTTCTTCAGTAGTTAGGTTACTTGTATCAGCAACTTTTTACAGCCTTTTTCACGATAGAAATTTGCAAATTTTTGATACATTTTCATCATTTGTATGAAATAAAAATGTTTTCTGACAGTTCTTTTTCTTCATCTGAAATTTCATTCATCGGAATAACTTTTTTTCTGTATTTATAATTGCATAATCAAGTCCAGCCTCATAAGCCTTTTTGCATATAATAAGTGTTTAAAACTTCCTTCCAGCAATCGGCAGTCCAAATGAAACGTTGCTCACTCCAAGAATTGTCTTTACATTCGGCATTTCTGCTTTAATTTGCCTAATTGCCTCAATTGTTGCTGTAGCAGAGCCAATGTACTTTTGATCTCCTGTTGCAACTGGGAAGACTAATGTGTCAAAAATTATATCCCTTTCATCAATCCCATATTTTTTTGTAAGCAGTTCATAGCTTCTTCTAGCAACTTTCAATTTTTTCTCAACAGAAACAGCCATACCTTCCTCATCAATTAGTCCAACAACGACAGAAGCCCCAAAATCCTTAATAACTTTTGCCATATCAGCAAATTTCTTTTCTCCATCCTCAAGGTTAATTGAATTTATAATTCCTTTTCCTTGCAAGTAAGTAAGCCCTTCCTTAACGACATTTATATCAGTCGAGTCAATCATAAGCGGAATTTTTGCAAATTTTGCCACTTTATCCAAAAATGACTTCATATCGGCAATCTCATCTCTATCAGGATTCGCAAGACAAATATCAATTACATCTGCTCGCCCTTTAATTTGAAGCCTGGCAACTTCAGTCGCCCTCATCAAATTTTTCATCAGCAATTAAATTTTTGAAAATACGTGAACCAATTACATTTGTACGTTCTCCCACATAAACTGGACGATCTTTTGGTGTTTCCAAGGCTATTAATCCAGAAACATCGTTAAAATCTTTATTTTTATCAATAACTCTTGGCTCATAATTTATACTTTTTTCCTTAATTCTTTGAATGTGTTCAGGCGTAGTTCCGCAGCATCCACCAACAATATTTAAATAATGGTTTTGGAAAAACGGCTCAATTTTTACTGACAATGTGTCTGGAGTTTCTCATATTCCCCTGCCTTCATTAGGGCAATCCTGCATTTGGATAAACTGAAATATAAGTATTTGAAATATTATTCAATGTTTTTAAAAACTGAGTCATAAATTCAGGTCCAGTCGCACAATTTAGTCCAACAGAAAATGGATTCATGTGATTTACAGCATAATAAAAGGCATCCGCAGTTTGCCCTGCAAGCGTAGTTCCTGTACTTTCAATCGTAAATGACAGCATTAACGGAACAGTATAATTTTCTTCCATAGCCTTTTTAAGCCCCAAATAAGCTGCTTTCAAGTTTCTTGTATCTTGGATCGTTTCAAATAGAATCAAGTCAACTCCACCAGCCAGAAGCCCTGAAACAGCGGTATAATAATTATTAATAAGCTCTTCAAAGGTAACTCCGCCAGTAACACTGATTGACTTGTTAGAAGGCCCTAAAGCTCCTGCAACATAAAGATTTCGTGTAACTTCAGGATGTTCACTTCTATATTCTGCAATAGCTTCATTTACAAGTTCCGCAGCCCTTTTATTCATTTCAAAAACTTTGTCTTCCAAGTCATAGTCCTTTAATACAATTTCTAAAAGCTCCAAAACTGTTAGTTTCACAATATCACTCCAGCCTTCCAGATATTTTTTTATGAATATTCTTAATAATATCAGGTCTTTTCAGCACAAGATAATCATTGCATCCTTCATATTTTTTTCTCCGCCAAAGTCATCAGCAGTTAAATTTTTCTCGCTGAATCATTGTTCCCATTGCTCCATCCAGCATTAGTATTTTATTTTTTTAGATCATTTTGTAATAAATTATATGAATTTTTTTATATTTATTTTCCATAATTTGCTCAACTCCTGTAAGTAAATTTATATTACTTTATTCTATCATAAAAAAATCTGTGTGTATATAGAAATTAATTTTATTTTTTTCATAAATTTATATATTTTTTTATTATTTCATCTCCAATCGTCATTTTTCCTATATCTTTAGAAATAATAATAAATAATCATTTTTCCATATATAAAAATATATAATTAATAAATCCCTTTTATTTATCAACTTAGAAAAACTCTTTAATCAAAAATTAAAAAAATAATCTTATTGAAAAAAATTTTCAAAAATAAGATACACTACATATACGGTAAAAATCAAAAGAAACACAACATATTGTGTTTTTTTGTATAATAAAAATGAAAAAGATATATAAATTTAAAGGAGAAAGAGAATGAAAAATTAGTAAAATTTGAAAAATGACTGTAATCCATGTGCAATGGTGTCGGACTTATTAGATAAAAAAAGGTGTAGAATATGAAAGAATAAACCCTTTTGATAATCCGGAATTGGCTGTAAAATATAGAGTGAGAAGTGTTCCAACAGTAATTTTATTTGAAGAAAATAAAGAAGTGAAAAGAACAATTGATTCAAGCCTGAAGAAATTAATGAAATTATTTCAATGATGTAATTAAAAAAATAATCTGAGTTAATAATACACTTTAAATTAATCAATAATACTACTCAAAACAATTTTTATTAAAAATATTCAGTTTTGAGTATATTTTTACAAAAAAATCAGGAAATTCATCAAAAATGAAAAAAAGTAAGGTGAAATTAATGTATATATATTACGATTCAAAAAAACAGGAAATGTCCAAAGATTTGTAAAAAAATGGAAAGACAACGTCCCAGATTGGCATTTTATTAAAATAGATCCAAATATGAAAAATTGAAAATGAAGGGCATTTTTTTGACATTTACAACAAAAAAATTGGAGAAGTTCCAGAAACGACAGATAAATTTTTGGAAAATGAAAATAATAGCAAATTGATAAAATCAGTAAGTTCCAGCGGAAATAGAAATTGGGGAGTATTTTTTTGCAGTGGCGGCTGATAAAAATTCAGGAAAAAATATGGAATTCCAGTTTTAATGAAATTTGAATTGTCGGGAACTAATACGGAAGTGGAAAAATTATATAAATTATCTGGAAAAATAATTATAAATAATAAATAGGAGATGAAAAATGGTTGATAACAGAGCTAAAAAAAGTGGATATACTTAAATAATGAAATAATGGTTAAAAAAAGGTGAAGATTTTCACTTTGAAAAGGATAAAGAGGCTGTTTATTCATATTTTGTGGATTATGTAAACAAAAATACTGTATTTTTTTCATAATTTAGAAGAAAAAAATGAGATATTTAATAAAAAAATGACTATTATATCGATTTTTATCAAATGTATAGTCATGATGAAATTAAAGAGCTTTTTAAAATGGTTTATGATAAGAAATTTAGATTCGCTTCATTTATGAGTGCTTCTAAATTTTATCAAAGTTATGCGTTGATGGATGATACTGGAGAGAAATTTTTAGAGAGATATGAGGATAGAATTTCGGCTGTTTCATTGTATTTGGCACAGGGGAACTTTTGAGAAGGCAAAAGAATATGCTTTGATGTTAATAAATCAAGAGTATCAACCAGCTACTCCTACTTTTTGAAATTCTGGGAAAAAGAGATCTGGAGAACTTGTTTCTTGCTTTTTAGATGAAATGGGAGATAATTTGAGTGGAATTGGATATATTTTTGACTCATCTATGAAATTGTCTTCGATTGGTGGAGGAGTTGCGATTAACTTGTCTCAAAAATTAGAGCAAGAGGTGAATCTATAAAAAGGTGTAGAAGGTAGGGCTCTGGAGTTTTACCAATTATGAAAATTTTTAGAAGATATTTTTTTCTTATGCAAATCAATTGGGGACAAAGAGCTGGAGCCTGGGGCAGTTTACTTGAATGTATTTCATTCAGATATTAACGAATTTTTAGATAGTAAAAAAATAAACGTAGATGAAAAAAATTAGAATAAAATCACTATCAATCGGAGTTATCGTTCCAGACAAATTTATGCAGTTAGCAATGGAAGATGAAGTTTGCTATACATTTAATCCACACACAGTATTTCTAGAATATGGACAATACTTGGACGAAATGGATATGAACGAAAATGTACGAAAAATTAGTTGATAATCCAAATGTTAAAAAAAGAAAAAAATAAACGCAAGAGAACTCTTGTAAAAATTTCTCAAACACAAAAAGAAAGCGGATACTCTTATTTGTTTTTTTAAAGATAATGCAAATAAAGAACATGCTTTTGAAAGAGATTGGATCAGTTAAATTCTCAAATTTAGTGTGTTGCTCCGTATACAAAAATTTTTAACAAAAAGAATATGGTTATACAGAAATTGGACAGCATGAAAATGAAAAAGTTCATGTTTGGAATGGAGAAGAATGGAGTAAAACTACAGTTATTAAAACAGGAACTGATCAAAAGTTATTAAAAGTTAGTACAGATAATTTTCAAACTGTAGATGTAACACCATATCACAAATTTTATATTAAAAGATGAAAATGAAAAAGTTGTTGAAAAAAGAGCACACGAACTTAAAGTTGGAGACAGACTTATAAAATTTGATTTGCCAAAGTATGAAAATGAAAATCGTGAAATACTTGAAAATGCTTATGCAAATGGATTTTATTCAGGTGATGGTTGCGAATATGATGTGAAAGATAGAAAAAAATCTTACAAATAAAAATGATTTATTTATATGGAGAAAAAGAACTTTTAGATAAATTTGATGACTTAGAATATAGTAAATCAGAAAATGAAGACAGAATAATTTTAAATTATTGTAAGGGACTGAAAGATAAATTTTTGTACCTTTTTAATTATGAAATTTCAAGCATTGTTAAATGGTTAAGCGGATTGGCAGATGCAGATGGCACTGTTTCAAAAAAATAATGGAAATAATTCATTACAAATACTCAATAAATTTAGAATTTCTTTCTAACATTAGATTGTTACTCAAGAAATTAGTATTCATTCAAAAATAAATAAAATGCGAGATACTGAAATCAGAGAATTACCATTAAATAACGGAAACAGACGTAATGTGGAGAATTTGAATGTAAGGCATTATATAGATTACTTATAACACATAAAAACTTACAAAAACTTGTGGAGTTAGGATTTGAAACATTTAGATTGAAATTTGATTTGGAACATACTCCAAATAGAGATGCTTGCGCTTTTGAAAAAATAACTTCCGTAGAAGAAATTGACGGAGTTTACGATACATATTGCTTTTACTGAAGAAAAAGACATATGGGAATGTTTAATGGTATGCTTCTTGGGAACTGTACTGAAATAATGCAATTGTCAGAAGTTTCAGACATTAATGCTTATTACGAAGAAGATACGATAAGAAGAGGAATATCATGTAACTTAGGTTCGTTAAATATTGCAACTGTTATGGAGAATAAAAGAATAAAAGAAGCTACAAAAAAGCCTGCAATTGATTCACTTACAATGGTTTCAGATTTAACAAACATCGATGTTGTTCCAACAATTAAAAAAGCAAATGAGGAATTACATTCTGTAGGACTTGGAGCAATGAACTTACATGGATTTTTAGCTAAAAACTTCATTATGTATGAAAGCAAAGAAGCGCTTGATTTCTGTAATGTATTCTTTATGATGGTTAATTTTCATTCATTGGAAAGATCAATGGAAATCGCAAAAGAAAGAGGAGAAACATTCAAAGATTTTGAAAAATCCGAATATGCCAACGGAAACTACTTCAATAAATATGTAACAAAAGAATACATGCCTCAAACAGAAAAAGTAAAATCACTATTTGAAGGAATCTACATCCCAACAAAAGAAGACTGGGCAAACCTAAAAGAGCAAGTAATGAAATACGGAGTCTACAACGCCTACCGAATGGCAATAGCTCCAAATCAATCAACATCATACATTATGAACTCGACAGCCTCAGTAATGCCAGTAGTTGACACAATAGAAGTTAGAGAATATGGTGATAGTACAACTTTCTACCCAATGCCATACTTAACAAATGACAACTTCTTCTTTTATAAATCAGCCTACGATATGGATCAAAAAAATATCTTAAAACTGATTTCTGTAATCCAAAGACACGTAGACCAAGGAATCTCGACTATTTTGTATACAAAGAGTACAGATAGTACTAGAGATTTGGCCAGACTTTATATTTATGCTCATAGATTGGGGTTGAAGTCGCTTTATTATACACGGACTAGGAAGGCGACTATTGAGGAGTGTGTGAGTTGTTCGGTATAATAATTTTTAGTAGCTTTATAATTTGCTTTGAATAATAGAATTATGGTATACTGAAGATAGTAAATATTATTTATTTTAAAGGAAGGATGAAAAATGATAAAAGGGGCTTCAATGTTTGCAAGTGGCGTGTAGGAGAGACATATTTAAAAAAAGCAGGGATAGAAATAATTATAGCAAATGAATTAATATCTCAAAGAGCAAAAATTTTATAATTATATGTATCCTGAAAGCAAAAATGGTGGTAGGCGATATAAACAACGATGAAATCAAAGAAGAATTTATAAAGAATATACCAGATGATGTAAAAATTTTTATTAGCAACACCACCTTGTCAAGGGGTAAGTAATCTAGGAAAAAAATAAAACATTAAATGATAAAATGAAGGATCCAAGAAATTATTTAGTATTTAATGTTTTAGAAGTTATTGAGAGAAAAGATTTCGATTATATTTTTATTTGAAAAATGTTCCGGGTTTTTTTAACTATAAAATTACCTTTATAAAGGTAGATTGTACACTATAGTTGAAATATTAGAAGATAAATTTAAAAAAATATACAATAGAATCAAAAAGTTTTAAATGCGAAATTTTTGGTGTTCCCCAGAGTAGACCGAGAGCAATAATAAAAAATGTATAAACATGGATTAAAAATGGGAATGGCCAGAAATTCAGAAAGAAATAACAGTTAGAGATGTAATTGGTAATCTACCAAGTTTAGAATCAGGAGAAACTAGCGGTATAAAATTTCATTATGCAAGAAAGCATTTGGAAAGTCATATAATATGTATGAAATATACCCGACAGGATGTACGGCATTAGATAATAAAATACATTATCCTAGAAAAAAAGATGGGAGTAGAGTAATAGCTTATAAAGCAAGTTATAAAAGAATGAAATGGGATTCTCCAGCACCTGCAGTAACAATGAGAAATGATGCTATTTCATCTCAAGAGAATGTTCATCCAGGGAGGTTATTGACAGATGGCACATATTCAGATGCAAGAGTTTTAACTTTATTGGAACTTTTTAGAATATCTACGTTACCGGATGATTGGAATATTCCAGAGTGGGCAAGTGATACCTTTATAAGAAGAATTGTGGGAGAAGGGATTCCGCCTGAATTAACATATAATATAGTGAAAGGAATAGGAGAATTAAATGATTAAAGGAATTTCAATGTTTTCTAGTGCTGGAGTAGGTGAAATGTATTTAAAAAAGGCAGGGATAGATATTATTTTAGCAAATGAATTGTTAGAAAAGAGAGCCAAATTTTATAGTTATATGTATCCTGAAAGCAAAATGGTGGTAGGTGATATAAATAACAATAAAAATTAAAGAAGAATTTATAAAGAATATACCAAATGATGCAAAAATTTTTGTTAGCGACACCTCCATGTCAAGGATTTAGTACTTTAGGAGTAAATAAAAAATTAAAACCAGATGTCACTAGATAAGAGAAATTTTTTTAGTCTTTCATATTCTTGATATAATAGATATTCAAGACTTTGATTATATTTTTGATTGAAAATGTACCTAGATTTTTAGAGTTATATTTTCCATATGAAGATAAATTTTATTTATTAAAAAGATATTTTAGAAAAAAATATTCAAAAAAATATAATAGATATTAAAGTTTTAAATGCAAAGGATTATGGTATTCCTCAAACAAGACCAAGAGCAATAATAAAGATGTATAAACATAAATTAAAAATGGGAATGGCCAAAAAAAGAAAAAAATGAAATTACGTTAAGAGAAGCAATAGGACATTTACCAAGTTTAGAATCAGGAGAAATAGTAATATAAAGTTTCATGAAGCAAAAAAACATAATGAAAGAGAAATTTTGCTATGAAACATACTCCAACAGGATGCAGTGCAATGAAAAATGAAGTTTATTATCCAAAAAAAGTAGATGGTACAAAAATAAAAGGATTTCATAATACATATAAAAGAATGCGATGGGATATGCCAGCACCTGCAAGAACAATGAATAGCGGAAATATAGGTTCACATAATAATGTTCATCCTGGGAAATTATTGAAAGATGGTACGTATTCAGATGCAAGAGTCTTAACGCTAAGAGAATTATTTATTGTTGCTTCATTACCTGAAGAATGGAATATTCCTGATTGGGCAACTGATACATTTATAAGACATATAATAGGTGAATCAATTCCTCCTAAGATGTGTTATGAAATTATAAAAATGATAGGAGAATAGGAAAATGAAATTAAATAGAAGTAAGGATAACAAGTGGATATTTCAGAAAAAATATAAGTTCCAAAGAATTAATGGAAAAATTTTTTTATCAGCATTAGAAATATTAAAAAAATGAAATTAATACAAATAATATAAAAAAATATTTTTAAAAGATAAATTTAATTATAAAGGAAGAAGTCAAGAAGGTTCCAAAAAAATACAATGGGTGTTAGATTGAGTCAAATGTGTTTTTATATGATAGGTTATAAAAATGGCATATTTTTTTACCTTCTGTAACCACGCAACTTTTTTTAAAAAAATAAAGAAAAAAATGAATGAATTATTTTTAATAAATCTATTTTCGATGCAATTTCCTAGTCCTTACAGTAAAACCCCTGAAAATTTCCAACTTTATATTGGAAGATTTATAATAAAATTATTGCTTGATAAACGTATAGAAGAAAAAAATTATACATAGATGAAGTAATATGGTTTTTGCCATTTATTGAAAAAAATTAATGAAACATTATATGAAGAATTAATATTAGAAATTTTAAAAATATAGAAAATTATCTTACGATGAAAAATTACAATTATTTCATGAAATAGAAGAATATGATGAAGTGTTTTCAAATTGCTTTTCATGAAATAAATTATTATTTTGTACCAATTTTTTTGAAAAATTTGGTGTGCTTCAAAAAAATCGAAGACCAAAAATCATAATAATGGAAAAATTTTTAAATTTAGACATGGTAATAAAAATACATACAGAAACGATTCAGTTGTTAGTAGAAAAAGTACCAGGATATTTTAAATTAAATGATAATATATTAGAAAAAGCAAAGACTTTAAATAAAAATATATTCAAACTTTTTATGATGAACCAGAGAATGAAAAAAACAATGCAAAATAAAGATGATTGGATAAGGGAACTTTATGAATTTAAAATGTTGGATTATATTCAAAATATAGATAATGATAAACTATACAGTGATAAAGTTGTAAATCTTATTAAACAAATGGTTTATCATTCAAAAATATGGAACAAAATGATGGTAAAAAGTTTTGAAGAAAATTTGAAACCAATTTTTGAATTATTTAGAGAAAAATGAATATGTTGAAATTCAAAGTGGAGCCTGGAAATACTGATTTATTATGTAATATGATAGATAATGAAAGTATTCGTTATAAAGTTAATGTGGATGCTAAAAAAATCGAAAAAAACAGATTGCAGGTTATAAATGCAATGAGAATCGAGAAGCATATTGAAGATACAGGAGCAAGATACTGTATAATAATAGCACCCAAATTTTTCAAAAAGGTGCACAAACAACAGATATAAAAAAACATAAAATAGTAACGTTGGAAGCAGAAACATTAGCAAATTACTGTTTAAAAAGAATGCTTAGCATCTGAAGATGGATTAATTGATTATACAGAAATAGATAATATAATAAAAGTTAATCAAGGTTCTGATATAAGTAAACTTTTGAATAATCTAATTGAGTCGAAATATCAAGTATAATAAATAATATTCTTATGGAAGGAAAATAAAAAATGGAAAAGAAAATATACGAAGCAGTAAACTGGAATACCCCTGAAAATGATTATGTGGAAACTTTTTGGGAGCAAAATATAAGACAATTTTGGATTGATACGGAGTATGTTCCTTCGAGAGATATTGATACTGGAATGCGTTGAAACCTGAAATGAAATTGGCTTATTTACATGCACTTGGAGGGCTTACAATGCTTGATACGTTGCAAAGTCATACTGGGATGCCTAAAATTATTGACCATATTGATTCATTGCAAAATAGATCGGTGCTTTCTTATATGTGTATGATGGAGTCGATTCATGCAAAATCTTATTCGACAATATTTACAACTGTAGCATCGACTAGAGAGATAAATAAAACTTTCAAATGGGTTCAAGAAAATCCTCATTTACAATACAAAGCTAAAAAAATTGATGGCTATTATCAACGAATGAATAATCCTGAGGCTTCAAGACGAGATATCGCAATGGCTTTAGCAGCTTCAGTTTATTTGGAAACTTACTTATTCTATAGTGGGTTCTTTTTACCACTTTGGCTTGCAGGACAAGGAGAAATGGTTGCAAGTTGTGATATAATCAAAAAAATTATTGCAGATGAATCGATTCATGGAGTATTTGTTGGATTGCTATTCCAAGAATTATATAATTCGTTTGATGAGGAAACTAAAGAAGGAATAAGAAGCGAATTGAATACGTTGCTTTATGAATTGTATGAAAATGAAAGCAGATATACTGATGAAGTGTATGGAGATGTTGGACTTACAGGAGATGTAAAAGAGTATATTCGTTACAATGCAAATAAGGCCCTTATGAATTTAGGATTTGAAGAAGAATTTGAAGTAAAAAATGTAAATCCAATTGTGCTAAATGGATTAAATGTGGAAACAACTCAGCATGATTTTTTTCTCAAAAAAATCTACAAACTATGAAAAAAAGCGTTGGAAGTTGTTCATTTGCATGATGATGACTTTAAATTTGATGATGAAGATGCAGATGAATTGATTTAAATTTAAAAGATGAGTGAAAATGGAAGTTTTGATTAGGGGCTTCCATTTTTTTGAAAAAAATATTTAATAAAAAAATTTTGAAAAAAAGAGAAAAATATGGTAAAAATAAGTTTGTAGAAAAAGTTCCTACCACTACAAGAAATAAAAAAAGTGTTAAGAAAAATCCACTCAAAGCCAGTAAAAAAATGGGGATTAGGAGTTACGGAAAAATGCTAAAAAAACGACGAAAAGTGACAAAAAAATTAAGCAAAAAAAGCAATTTTAATGTTTGAAAAAAATCTCTGTAATATTGGTGAATAAAGGGTTTTCTTGAAAGTACGGTTAAAGTAGTTTATCCATTAAAACAAGGATTGAAACACCGTATTAAAATTTTGCATCAAATCTAATTGAGTCAGTTAAAGTAGTTTATCCATTAAAAACAAGGATTGAAACCGCCTTGTATAGCCACCTTCAGAACTTAGCAGCATATATGTTAAAGTAGTTTATCCATTAAAAATAAGGATTGAAACAATAAATTTTGTATCGGGTGTCATTGTGGCACTCAAGTTGAAATAATAATTCTATTAAAAATAAAGATAAAAAAATTAAAAAAATATTTAATCACAGTTAAGTTATAAAACTGTGATGGAAATAAGTTAATTAGTAAAAAAATAAGTTATAAGGATTAGATATAATTATTATGTAAAGAACGAGAGAAAAAAATTTTTGAGATTTAAAAATAAAAAGAGTTATTTTTTTAGGAAAAAAATAGGCTAGAGAGAAAAAGGTATAATGATTTTGTAAATGAGGAAGAGAAAAAAAGATGGAGTGTGATTGATTATGACGAAGTTTTAAATATTATAGAAAAAAATGATATAGAAAAAGAAATTGGAAAAAGTCTAGATTTAGACCTTTGATGTGATGGTAACAGGAGTAACAGGAGCAGGTAAATCGACAACATTAAATACAATTTTTAAGAAAAATGTGGCAACAGTTGGTAATGGTGTGGATCCTGAAACAATGGATTTAGATTCTTATTCATTAAATGATGTATTTAGATTGTGGGATACTCCTGGATTAGGAGATGGTGTTGCGAATGATGAGATTCATAAAAGAAAATTGGTAGATTTGCTGTATAAAACTTATTCATTAGATGGAAATATTTATGGTTGGATAGATTCGGCAATTGTGGTTTTAGAAGGTTTGAATAGAGATATGGGAAGTACATATACATTGTTAAATGAGGTAATAGTTCCAAATATACAGGCAGATAGAATATTGGTAGTGATTAATCAAGCAGATATGGCGATGAAAGGCAGACATTGGAATAAGGAAACAAATAGACCAGATGAAGTGTTAGTAGATTTTTTAGAAAGACAAGCGTTATCTATACAAAAATAGGGTAAAAGAAGCAACAGGAGTAACAATAAGAAAAACCAGTATACTATTCAGCAGAATATGGTTATAACATAGAAAAATTATTAGATTTCATAATAGATAATATGATTGTAGAGAGAAGACCGTTAGTTAGAGCATAATGTAGATATTAAATTTTTTTCGGAGTGATAAATATTGAAATTTGGATATAAAAAAATATTTTTTTGTAAGTTAAATAAAAAGAAAAAAATGAGTTATTTAAAAAATGTTATCATAAGTTATAATAAAAAAATTTGATTTTTGGAGGAATGAAAATATGGGAAGATTAATTAGGGAAAATGAAATGAGATATTATGGAGTTAAAAATAAAAAGAGATAAACAAATTTTAGGAAATAAATTGATGTATTCAAGTAAAAAAATAGATTAAATTTTTGAAAAATAGTTTATGGTTAGAGAGTTATAATAAAAATAAATAAAAGAAAAGGAAGTGATTGTCATGACAGGAATTGAAGAAACAGTAGGAACAGTATTATTAGTAACAGCAGGCGTAGTTGCAGTGGCAGAAGGTGTAAAATGAAACAGCAAAAATTATTGAATGAAACAGTGAATACAGCAGATGAAATGTTTACAACAATGGGAGATATGGCAGAAGATTTTTTTTGTAATGAAGTGTCTAATTTTTTTTGATAGTTTTTTTGTTGGTAATTTTTTTAATAAAAGTAGTAATTCTATTTTAGAGGAGGAATTATTCTGAATCTAAAATGGGATTGCACATGTCTAGATTATTAGAATTTAATTAAATAGAATAAAAATGAAAGGAAGGTGATAAATATGTTGTTGTGTTTAATAGGTTTAGTAATTTTTAGGAGGAGACCTTTAGAGAAAAATGGTAGTTCTATTTTGAAGGAAGAATTATTCTGAATTTGAAGTAGAATTGCCAAAAATCAAATTAATTGTTATATTGATTTTTTTAAAATAAATGCGGTAAAAATAATACTATTAAGATTAATTTTTTTAATAAAAAAATTATAATTAGAAGGAGAAAAAGATGGCTAAAATATTGATAGCAGGGTTGGGGAAAAGGGATGATAGATCGTAATAGTGAAGAAAGAGACTACAGAAAAGCAGATTATAAAATAAAAAAATTGAAGAAACAGGAGAATATAAAAATTTATAGAGATGAATATTTTGTAACATCAGTATTAGAAAAAAACATTATGATATAGATAAAAACAATATATATTGGAACAGCAGGGTCGATGTGGGATAAACTTTATACACATTATTGCAAGAAAAATGGGTTTTCAACTGAAAGTGAAGAATATGAAAAATATAGAGAGGAATTGAGAAATGTTACTAAAAATGCGAATAAAAAAATACAGATATTTTTAAATATAAACAGTGAAAAAAATTTAATTCTATATTTGAGAATACAGAGAAAAAAAGTACAAATAATAGTGACAAAATATGGAATGAATAAAAAATGAAATATTTGAAAAACTTTAATAAAAATTATAGAAATTGTAAATTTTTTAAATAAAGAAGATGAAATTTATTTGGATATAACCCATTCTTTTCAGATCAAATGCAATGTGGATATTTTTAGTGATGAACTATATTACAGAAGTTATTGACAAAAAAATATAAAAATAAAAATGATAACATATGGAATGCTAGAAGAAATGGATGATGATGAAACAGAAAAAGATTTAAATGGAAATCCTTTAAAAAGTACTCAATAATTAATTTGAAATCATTTTATGATTTAATGAAATGGATAAAAGGAGCAAACGCTTTTTAAGCAATATGGGAATACTTATGAATTTTTAGATATGATTGAAGATAATAAGTTGAAAAAAATACATTGGAAGAATTTTCAAATTCAATGAATATGAACTATATTGGGAATATAAAAAGAAAAATATCGGAAAAATTAATCAAATGGAAAAAAACAATAAAAAAATTAGATGGACCTGCCAAACTATTATTACCAGATATTTTAGAAAAAAATTTGCACAAAATTTTGGTGAAAAAAACAGGAAACATTTAAGATATTATTAGATTTAGCAGAATGGCACTATAATCAAAAAAAGATATTCAATGAGTTATGTAAATATTATTGAAAGTTTATTTATACTTTTTACAGGAAAAAAATTTTAGAAGTTGAAGATATAAATAAAGGTAAAGAAGTATTGAGAGAATGGATAAATAGAATAACTGAAGAAAAATAGAATAAAAATATAAAAGATTTGTCAGAAGAAGAAATAAATAATAGAATAAAATTAAGTGAAATTTTTGAAAGTTCTAGGGTTATTAGAAATAATATTTCGCATACATTGGAAAAGTAGAGCAGAAATGCAAGAAATTATTTCAAAAAAATTCCAGAAAAATATACAAAAAAATTAAGAGAGATATTTAAAACTGAATATAAAAAAAGGTGAGATTCGTAAGTCACAAGATTTGAAAATACAACAGACATATACTTTTTTTAGAAAAAAATTACTGAAAATGGTCAGTTTGTAGAAATTGGTAGAGTTGCATCTAATGGAATTTATGATTTTTTTGTTTGAGGAACTTGGAGTACAAAAAGTCAGGAGAAAATAAAAAAATACTGTAAAAAAATTGGCTGGATAATAAAAAAAGGAAATTTTGAAAAAGAATTAGAGAAAGAGCAATTATCTGAATTAATGAAGTTGTTTTTAGAAGTTAAAAATAATAGTAGAAGTATCACAGGAAAAAGAAATAATTAAGAAGATAAGACACTTACAAAAATATATTAACGAAAAAAATCATTTTTTTGGAAAGTCTATTGAAAATGTAAATTTAAATGATAAAGAAAGTTCTCAAATAAAACAGGCACCTAAAAATAAATTTAAATAAAGAAGACAGAAAAATTTTTAGTATTTAAAGAAATATTTGGAGAGCAGGAAAAAAAGTGAAGTAATAAAAAAATATAAGATAAAAAAAGAATAAGTAAATTGAGTAGTGAAATTGCAAAAAGAATGGCAAAATCTTGAAAATGATAGCAACAAAGAAAAAAATATAAAAAAAGATTTAAAGATATAATAGACAGAAATATTGATTCAGGTGATATTTTATTGATAGAAGGAGAAGTTGGGATAACTTTTGAATTGGTAAATTGAGCGAAAGAAAAAGGAATTATTGCAATTTATGGAGTTGAGAAAGTGACTGATAATTTTTACTTAAAGTAGAATTTTATGAATATTAAATTTTAAAAATTATATTATAGGAATTTTTGTGATTTTAAATAGTTATGTAAAATAAAGAAGTTTGAAATTTTAGTTTGAAATGTTGAAAAATTGAGGAGATGATATTATGGAGAGAAAAGCACTTTTACTATTTTCACATCAGTTGACTGGAAAATCAAGAAAAAGAATTAGTACAAAAATTTTAAGGTAAAAAATAGTAAGTTTATCTAGTGAATTACAAGAAATGTGGTCAAATGTGTCAATTAAGAAAAAAATTATAAAGAGAATCTAGAAAAAAATAAAAAAATATATTGAAGAAAAATTTTAATGAAAATGATGTGATGTTGGTTCAGGGAAATTGGGGATATACATATAATATTGTTAAATGGTCGATAGAAAAGAAATTGGTTCCTGTGTATAGTTATACTGAAAGAAATGTTGAAGAAATAAAAAGATGGGGAGAATGTGAAAAAAGATTAGTTATTTTAAACATGTGAAATTTATTGAGTATGAGTAGTAATAAAAAAATAAATTTTCGATAAATTTATGGAAAGAAGGAAAAAAATGGAAAATAATATTTTAATAATGTCTTTATCAAATAATCTTGAAAAAAATATAGAAAAAGCAAAAAAATAAAAAAAGAGTACAGATGGGAAAGCAAAAAAATATAGTTTGGAAAAAAATATGAGTATTTGACAAAAAGTATATTTAGAAGAATTAAAACCTAATAAAATAATAGTTTTTGGAACAGATCAAAGTAGTTGGAATTATTTATATAATTTATTAAACGAGTATTTTTATTCTGAAAAAGAGAATATTATTTTTTTAGATGAACAAAAAAATGATGTTGAATATATAAGAAAAGTTTTTAAAGAAAGATTTCAGATAAATGTAAAATATTTTTTTATAGAAAGTAAAAAAATAAATTTGATAACGAAAAATATTGTTTCAGATTTAGTTTTTTTCAAATAGAAGAAATAAAAAAATTTTAGATGAACAAAGCAGAAATCAGGTTTATGTTGATATAACAGGAGGACTTAGAATAATATTTTTGTCATTGATTTCAATTATTAATATTTTAAAAAAATATTATAGCAAATTAAAATTAAAAAGTATTATATTCTCAAAATGATATTAATTTAGATTATTTTCAAATAATTGATATAACAAATGTGTTAGAAAAAAATTGGATTTTGTAGATGCCATTAGTTCTTTTTACAAAAATATGGAAGTGTAAATAAATTAAGAGAAATCATTCAAAAATAATAATTTATTGAATAAATTAGAAGAATTGTATATAAAATTACAATTTAATTTTAAAAAAATATTAATGATACTTACAAAGATTTAGCAAAAAAATAAATGTAAATAATGAGAATGAAAAAAATTTTAAAAGAAAGAATTAAAGAATTAAAAAAACATTGAAAAAAATGAAAAATATCATAATAAAGTGAAAAAAATTATGGAATAGAAATAGTCAATAAATATGAAAGTGATAATAAAAATATAAGAATTTAAAGGATCAAAGAAATAAGATTGTTCATCCTTTAAATAAATTTGGAAAATATATAGAAAAATAACAATGCTTGTGAAAAATTTGTCAAAAAGAAAAAAATATTGATTTGGAACTTAGGAACAGGCGAATTTGGAAGAGGATATGAAAAAAATATTATACAGATATATAAATAGTGAAGGACAAGAAGAAATTATTGAAACACAGTATACATTTGAACCTTATATAAAAAAATTATGATGAAATTTATATTTTTGGTCTTGAAACAGGTAGATGGGATCTTTTAACAGAATATTTTAAAAAAATAAGAATATAATGTTACCGAATGAGAAAAATAAAAATATGTTCATGTTGATAATTTTGGAAATATAAATGAATTAAATCAAAAAGATAGGAAAAGGAAATAAAGATAAAAAAACAAGAAATAATAGAAATAGATATGGATATTACTCATTCGTTTAGAAATATTCCGTTTAATTTGTTGACTTCGTTGAGATTGTTTGAATTGTTAAATGATAATATTGTACTTCGTTCAATTTATTATGGAGAAAGAATATTAAACTCTGAGTATGGAAGTATTTATAAAAATACCAATTTTAGAAATAATTAATTTGTATAAATCAATAGTAGAATTTAAAGATTATACGAAGTATACAAATTTTTTTAGAAAAATACTAAAATGATAGATGAAAAAAATTATTAAATATTATGAGAAAAAAATTTCAGAAGCATATACATATAATGAATATAAGAAGATTATAGAAATATCTAAAGAATTTGAAAAAAAGTAAATAATAAAGAATTAGATCTAATAAATAAAAAAATATATGAAATTATAGAAGTAAAATTAATAAAAAAATGAAACATATGAAGAATTAATGAAATTTGTAAAAAAATCAGAAAGATTCTAAAAAAATTATGCATTGGTGTCATTTTTTTCTTAATAGATATTTACAAATATAAAAATTTTTAAAAATTGATTCAAAAAGAAAAAAGCGAAACTTTTTATAAAAAAATAGAAAAGTTAAAAAAATAAATATGTAGATAATAAATTAAAAAAATTAATTGACTGTTTAAATAAATTAAATAATATAAGAAATTATGCAGGACATATTAATATTAGAGAGGAAGTAAATCTAATTAATTTTTTTCAGATTCATTAGAAAAAGCAATTGAAATTATGAATAAATTAACTTTTAAAAAGATATTGAAAAAATATGAGAAAGAATACGAAGCGATAGAATAAATGAAATAAAAAAATTATTTAGTATTTTATATAGTTTAGAATGATGATACATAGGAGGAATTAAAAAAAGTGGAAAAAAATAAAATTTCAAGAATAGAATTAGCACGAGAAATAAGAAAAATTATTTGTAAAAAAATAGAAATATTCAGGAGTATTCAAAAAAATAGATGATAATTTTTTTAGTAGATTATTATTTTAATAGATATGATGAAAGAAATAATAAATCAGGGATGAAAAATTGATGAAAAATAATTTTAATTTGAAAAATTTTTGAGGAAGATTTTAAGAATCATTTATCAAATGAAAAAGAAACTGCTTGAAGAAGATGGAGTAGATACAAGCGAAATAACAAAAAAATAGTTTCAGCTTTTTAGTCATAGTTACAGTGAAAAACTCTATTCTTGAAGAATTACCGTTTGAAAAAAAGATCTAAGAATATTTCCAAATATAAAAAAACACTTTATTTATTGTATACTGATCAAACTGAAAGTAAATTTTTGGAATATAAAGAATCAAGTAAATATAGAGATAAAAATAGAAATAGAAGGTATTTTAATTGAGAATAGTATAGAAATGTTATATAAAAGAAATAGTGAAGTTTAATTCAAGATGGAAAAAAATTTCAAAAAAATAACACAGTTTTAGATACAACACTTGGTTTTTAAGGAAATAGGAATTGTATTTTATAGAATCTCAGTTGAAAAACAAATTAAATCAATTAACTGGCGTGAAACAATGTTACCTAACTATAAGCCTGTTGATGATAATAAAAAAATGAATTTATAAAAAGGAAAAGGTCAAGGGCCTAGAATGAGTTTGGTTACAAAAATTAAACTTAATGAAAGAGCCGTTAGAAGAATCGAATAGAATATATAGAAAAAAATAAATGAAAATATTTTGAAAGTAAATTGTAAAAGCTGTTTCAGATTTATATGAAGTAGTAGGAATTGATGACTTAAAATTTTTTTCTATGAAGAAATTGGAAAACTATTTAATTTTTTTAAAATGTTAGAGTATAGCGAAGATATTGAGAATTTTTATAGCGATTTAAATGAAGCATTGAAAAAAATATTTAAATATAAATTTTTATCAGAAAATATTTCAAGATTGCGAGAATATGTGAAGTATCTGGCGAGAGTAATTTATAGAGTTGAAAGCGATTGCATAAATATGAAGTGGTTAAAATTTAGTAACAATATTTTTTTGGTATAACAGAAAATGAGATAAAAAAAGAAAAAGATGAAAAAAATAGAAATAGGAGCAGTAGGGAAAAAAATTAGATGATGATGAAATAAAAAAATAAGAGAAAGTGACAAAAGTTTAAAAAAATATAGATTTTAATTCAAACAAAAAAATGATGAAGATGAAAATGATCAAGGATTAGAGAAAAATCTTGATATGGTTGACTATTTTTTTGTATCTTTTTATTAAAAACAAAGTCTATTTTTTTGAAAAAAATCTCGAATTATCATTTAAAAAAATATTTTTAGAAGAGTATTATGAAGAAGAAAAGATTCAAGAGATTATTGAAATAAAAAGATTCGGTTGATATAAGTGAAGATGAAAAAAATTAAACTTATAAAAAAATGTCTTGTTTGAAGAATTTACGGAAGAATATGAATTAGAAGAACTTGAAATACCTGATTTAGCAGATAAAAAAATGTAGGATTGCTTAAATATAAAGGCGGAATATTAGATATACCTTTTTGAAGATGAAGGGAAATTAGAAATATTAAAAAAATTAATTTTAAAGAAGAATATTTTATAAGAAAAAAAGAGATAAAAGACAAGAATTTGATATTTCAAAAAGTGGAAAAATAGGATTAAACTAAATAAAAAAATAGAAATAAAAATGAAATTAGAAGAAATACTTGATAAAAAAATAATAAAGATGAGATAAAATTTCCTTTTAAAAATTTCAGAAAAAAATCGGACATAGTTGAAATTCAAAAATGGTAACATAGTTACGAAAAGTGATAGAAAGACTAAAGTAAAAAAATATCTTTTTAATAATTCTGATAGTATAATTAATGTTCCAATAGTAGAGTTATTTAAGAATATTGAAAAAAATAAATTTGAGATTTCTAAAAAAAGATTTAGAATATAAGTTTGGAATAAAAAGATCAGAAAGTTACTAAATTAAAAAGATATTATTTTTTTGGGATAAACCAAATAATTAGGAGAAAAAATTGAAGAAAAAAATATCCTAAAAAAAGACGATATTGAAGATTTTATTATTTATGAAAATGGATTAAAGATAAATTTAAAAATATAGATAGATTAACAGAAAGAACCATCTTGAAATTAGAGTTTAAGATGGTTCTTTGCCAATCATATAACTAAAAAAATTATAAAATGATATGGAAAAAGTTTAAAAAAATGGTACATTTTCAATTGGATTTATTGAATTGGCTGAATGTGTTAGTTATTTAGTAAAAAAAGAAATATCTTTAGATATGATAGAAAGTAATTTAGAATTGTCGAGAGAAATATTAAGATTTATGAGAAAAATGACAGATAAATGGACCAAAAAAAGTATAGTTTAAATTTTTTTCAGTTTTGGTAACGCCTGGTGAAGGAATTAGTGGGAGATTTTGTGAAGATGAAGAAACTAAGGAATTTTTATACAAATTCGTTTCATATACCAGTTTATCTTGAATTAGACGCATTTAAGAAATTAGAATTAGAATCAAATTTTGTTGAATATTGTAACGGAGGTTCAATTTCTTATATCGAATTTTTCAACGCCTGTGTTAAATAATAGTGAAGCGATTATGGATGTTGTTAAATTTGGAATTTCCAAAGGTATAAATTATTTAGGAATAAATTTTTCCGTTAGATTACTGTGAAAGTTGTAAAACTACTGGAATATTTGAAGAAAAATGTGGTTGTTGTGGAAGTATTGAAATAAAAAAATTAAGAAGAGTTTCTGGCTATTTGTCATATAAAAGAAACATTAAAAGGTGGAAAAAAAGCAGAGGAAAAAGTTAGAAAATCTCATTTGAAATAGTGTGAATAAAAATACAAACTAATAAAAAGAAATTGTTTCAAATTATTGGAGCAGTTTCTTTTTGTTTTAGAAATAAGTTGATTATTTAAAAAAATAAGTTAAAGAAACAGATTATAATTACAATATAAAAAAAGAAAAAGAAAAAAAGTAGAAAGAAGGTATTGTGGCTAAAGTTGGAACGGGTGTGGATCCTAAAACAATGGATATTGAAAGATATGAGTTAGATAATTTAGTAGTATGGGATACTCCAGGATTAGGTGATGGAAAAGAAGCGGATAACAGACACAGTAAAAGAATGATTGATAAACTTTATGAAAAAGATGAAAATGGCAACTTGCTAATAGATTTAGTTTTGGTGATTTTAGATGGTGGTAGTAGAGATTTAGGAACATCGTATGAGTTAATAAATAATGTGGTTATACCGATTGAATCCCTTCAAATTGAGGGGATTTGAAGGGAAAAATAAAAAAAGTATGTTATTTTAGAAAAAGATGAGTTAGAAAAAAATGATACTATGACCTTATAAAAAATATTAGGAGGTGTTAGCTATGCTCGAAAGAGAAATGATGAAGTTGTTGGATGTGTGTTATGATAAGGCTTTACAAGGTGTATTACCAGGAGAAAAATCAATTGAAGAATTAGCCAAAGATTATTTAGCAAAAACTAGCAGTAGAGAAAAAGCAATAGACAAGTTAATAGGATATCAAACAGTATTGTGTGGAACAAATGGATTTATAACAGGATTAGGTGGATTATTAGTATTACCAGTAGCAATATCAGCAAATGTAGCAGGTGTGATTTATGTACAATTAAGAATGATAGCAGCAATAGCACATATAAATGGGTATGATATTTACAGCGATCAAGTAAGAACAATAGCTTATGCGTGTTTAACAGGAAGTTCAGCAGCAAATATATTAAAAAATGTGGGAATAAAAAAATTAGTGAAAAAATGGCAGTTAATGCGTTAAAAAAAGTTCCAGGAGCAATATTTATAAAAATAAATCAACAAGTTGGATTCAGATTAGTTACAAAATTTGGACAAAAAGGTTTGGTGAATGTCATAAAAATGATGCCATTAGTAGGTGGAGTAGTAGGTGGAGTATTTGACACAGGGATGACATTAACGATAGGGAATGTAGCAAAAAAAGTATTTTCGGAATAGTAAAGTAATTGTAAAAATTAATGCCAAATGTAACTTGAACTCTTGAAAGGAGTTTTTTTAAGGAGAAGAATCAAGAGTTTGAGTCAAATTTGGAAATGGATTTAAACTTAAAAAAATTTATTTACGAAAGGATAAAAACTATGGAACTATATATAACAGATTTGGGGAACAGTGGTAAAAAAAGAGGGATGATTTGTTTGAAATAACTACGAGTGAGAAGAAAGTAGCAGTAGCTCCACAAAAGATAAAAATCATTAGTGCTATCTAAAGGGATATTTTTGACAACAGATGTAATAAAATTGGCAGTGGATAATAATATTGATATAGTAATTGTTGATGATTTTGGAAATCCTTATGGAAGATTTTTGGCAAAAGTAAATTTGGTTCAACAAACTAATATTAGAAGAAAAACAGTTGGAAATATTTGGGACTCAAAAGGGAATTGAATTGGCAAAAACAGATATTAATACAAAAAAATTAAAAAAATTGTGCAGAACATTTGGAAGATTTGAAGATAAAAAAAGAGAAGGAAAAAGCATTTTTTTGGATAAAGCAAATAAAAAGAAATGAAAAGATATATTTATCAAATAAAAATTAGTAGAAGGAAATGTTAGTGAAAAAAAGAGGAACTTTGATGGGGTATGAAGGAAATGCAGCAAAAAAATATACTACAAAAACATTGTCAGAATTGATACCAGAAGAATTTAAATTTGAAAAAAAGAAGTATGCATCCAGCAGAAGATGAATTTAATGCAATGTTAAACTATGCTTTTGGAATATTGTACAGTAAAGTTGAAAAAGCTTTGTATAATTGCGGGACTTGATCCTTATGTTGGAATAATTCATACAGATAATTATGGGAAAAAAATCGCTTGTTTTTTTGATTTAATAGAAAGTTACAGACATTTGGCTAGTAGAACGGTATTTTCACTTTTTACACAAAAAGAGTTCAAAAAAATATTTTTTTCAAAAGAGAAGGAAATAGCGTTATGTTAGTAGGCGATGGAAAAAAAGTTTTGGTTGAGAGTTTTTTTATAACAGATTGGAAAAAAAGGTGCGTTACAATAACAGAAATATTTCGAGTTTAGATAAGTTACAGTTTGAATGTCACGAATTAGCAAATTTTTTTGATATCAAAAGTAAAATTAAAAATTTTTGGGGACTTGAGGACTATTTTTTTGAATTATTTATAGAAGGTGATTGAAAAATGATGACTTGGTTGATATACGATATAACAGATGATAGAAATAGAAGAGAAATTATTAGAATAGCACAAAAAGCATGGATTATACAGAGTTCAGAAGTCGGTATTTCTAGGAAATATAGAAAAAGATGAAGTTGATGAAATTATAGTGGAAACAAAAAAAGCAATTGATTTACGAGAAGATTCAGTATATTTTTCCCAGTTTGTGAATCAGATTACAAAAAGGCAACATTGTTGGGATTATCTTTTGAACAAGATATCGTTAAAGATGAAAAAGCCAGTACTATTTTTTTAAAAAGAGGTGAATAAAAAAATGGAAGTTATTAAATCTCAAAAAAATATCAATATTTGAAAGTTTTGGACTATATTTTTGTCCTAGAATAATATATTATGAAAAATGTGTTAAAAAAATGTTTGGAGAAAAAAAGGAAGATTCTAACAAGGAAGAAGAAGAAAGGGTGAAAGGAAAAAAATCGTATAAATAGGAAATGGATATGGGATAGATTGAAATTAAAAAAACAAAGATATAGAAACAAAATGATAAATTCAAATCAAGAAAAATATACTATACTGGTATAATAGAGAATTTAACAAAGAATTATCTTCAGAAAAAAATATCATTTTTATGGGAAATTAGACGACATACTTCTTTTTAGAAGACGAAAACAATAGTTCCAGTTTATTACTACAATGCTAAATATACAGCAAGAGAAGAAAAATAGATACAAATATATAGTAGCCATGTTTTTTTAATATTAATTGAAGAAAAAGTATAAAATTAAATCTCAAAAAGGGTATATTCTGTTTTTAGATGGTTTATCATTAAAGAAAAATAGAAATGTACAAATAAAGATTTGGAAAAAGTAAAAAGAAAGTGCTGCTGAAGTATTAAAAAAATAATTGAAACTGAGCGATACCCGATAGAAGCAGAAGGCGGTACAAAATGCCGAGATTGTTATTACAAAAAAATTTGTGGAAGATAGTATTAAAAAAATAAAAATAGAGGAAAATCATTTTTTTAGTAAAATTATCATAAATAGATTTTCTCTTTTTTTGCAAAAAAATCAAAAATTTTGAAAAAAATAAAAAAAGTATGGTAAAATAAGTTCGTGGTGAAAAATTCCTACCACTATCAAAAAAATAAAAAAAGAGAAAGAAAATCTACTCAAAGTCAATAAAAAAATGAGGGTTAGGAGTTACGGAAAATGCTAAAAAAACAGCAAAAAAACGATAAAAATTAATCAAAAAAATACGATTTTAATGTCTGAAAAAAATCTCTGTAGCACCTATAAATAAAGGGTTTTTCTTGAAAGTACGAGTTAAAGAAGTGAATCCATTAAAACAAGGATTGAAACCATTTCCTAATACATACCCTACATAATCTTTTACTTCCATGTTAAAGAAGTGAATCCATTAAAACAAGGATTGAAACCTGTCTTCTCTAGTTTCTCTGATTTCATTTACTTCGTTAAAGAAGTGAATCCATTAAAACAAGGATTGAAACCTTCTTTTATTTCTTCTACTCTTTGCTTTCTAAATGGTTAAAGAAGTGAATCCATTAAAACAAGGATTGAAACCTAGTTTCGATAAATTGCATCTCTTGTAACTCTTTTTGTTAAAGAAGTGAATCCATTAAAAACAAGGATTGAAACAGAACAAATGGAAAAAGATAAGAAGCAGAATTCTTTGGTTAAAGAAGTGAATCCATTAAAACAAGGATTGAAACAATGTTTGAAAGGTGTACCTTTACTAACTCTATTCAGAGTTAAAGAAGTGAATCCATTAAAACAAGGATTGAAACTATCAAGTAGTTTGGAAATATTTATGATCAGAATATATATATTTAAATATTTGAAGCATTTTTAAGATATTAATGTTGACAAAATAATAAAACGGTATTATAATGAAATAAAAAAATGGAGGAACCAAAAATGGAAAGAGAATTAGATTTTTTTCAATTGAAGAAGTAGAAGTAGAAAAAGTGAAAGTAGACAGTTCTAACATTCAAGAAGGATGTTGGGGAGACAGTGGATCAGATTGGGCAAATGCTTGTTAAAGTATTGATTTTAATATACTGATGTTATTTATGTAATATCAGTATATTTTTATTTTAATAAAGAGAGGTAAAAAGTATGTATGATTTTTTTAGAAAAATATACGATTTAGAACATGTGGAATTAACCTTTTAATAAATATAAATAAAAATACAATTTTTACATTAAAAAACAGAAACTTTTAAATTTTTTTAGAAAAAAATTAAGACAAGGATTATCAAAAAGAAAACTTAAAAAAATAATGATATTGAGTTTATTGAATTTATAAAAAAATTAGAGAAACAAGAAATATTGAGGTTAAAATAAAAATGAAAGTTGAAGAAATAAAAAAATGGTATTTAAAAAAAGAAAAAAATTATATTTTGCAAGTATTGAATTAACTCAAAATTGTAACTTTAAATGTAATCATTGTTATTGTGCAAATAAAAATAGTGAAGTTTTATCTTTTGAAGATTTTGTAAAAAAATTATAGACAAGTTATCTAATACAAGTTGTTTATTTCTTAATTTTACTGGTGGAGAGATATTTAGTTATCCTAAATTTAAAGAAATTTACAGATATGCTAAAAAAATAAAGGATTTATAATAGATTTATTAACAAATATTTCGTTATTAAATCAAGAAATAATAGATTTATTTAAAGAATATCCACCAAATAATATAGCAATTAGTATTTATGGAACTAATGAAGAAGAGTATGAAGAGTTTACAGGAAATAAAGAAAATTATAAAAAAAGTATTGAATGCTTTTAAATATATTAAAAGAAAATAATATTTCTTTTGTTTTTGAGAACAGTTACAGCTAAAAACTTATAAAAAAATTCTTTGTTAGAAGGGGAATTTGATAAATTAGCTAATAAATTCGGAACTATTTTAAAATATGACACAACTATTTTTTTCCTAAAACATCAGAGTGAAAGAACACCTTTGAATGAATGTTTAAAAAAATAAATGAAATTATTGAATTTGATAAAAAGAATTTGTTAAGAAAAAAATGCATGGAAAAAAATTTGATTGAGAAATTTAAGACTAAAAAAATTTTTTTGGACTTGTAATGCAGGAATTAATTCAATGGCGATAGACTACAAAGGAAACGCTTATGTTTGTGGTTTATATAGAAATAATCCAATCTCAGTATTAGATAACGATATTGAAAACGGTACAAAAACATTTAAAAATACACGAGAGACATATGGATTTGGTTGAGAATAATGAGTGTAGTAAATGTAAATATAGAAAAAAATTTGTAAATGGTGTCCAGATATTCTTTCATATATAATAAAATTGAAAAATAAAAAAATTGATTTTTTGTAAACTATCAGAAGCGAGATTACGAGAATTTGGAAAGTAAAAAAATATGTTATAGCGATAACTGGAAATATAGGAAGTGGAAAAAAACAACAGTTGCAGAAATTTTGAGAAATTTTTGGATATTCTGTTTTAGATGTAGATATTTTTTTCAAAAGAAATAATATATAATGAAAAGAAGTGTAAAAAAATATTTTTATCATATTTGATAGATAAAAAAATAGGAAAAATTAGACTATAAAAAAATTGGATTTTTTTGAAAAACCCAGATTTAGAAATAATTTTTGAAAAATTGGTATCAAATTTTTTTAGGAATAAAATTAAAAAGAAAAAAATTAATAATTTGAAGAATGAACAAATATATTTTTTTGATATTCCTTTATTACAAAAAGAATCGAAAATTTATTTGATGACATATGGATTATTGAAAGTGATTTAGACAAATGTTACCAAAGAGTTAAAACTAGAAATAATTATTCAGATGATAAAAATCAAAAGATTAATTAAAGAATCTATGATGGAAAAACAATATTAAAAAAATAATCATTTGATAATTAAAAAAATAATGGCTCAATTAAGGAATTAAAAAAATAATAAAACAAAAAAATTAAAAAAATATGGAATTATAGTAAAAAAATTTATAATAAATGAACTCAATTACAAAAAAAGTATAATTAATTTTTTTATTTTAAGAAAAATATG